>Ga0302325_10010371_pt1 | contig 20215 bp, 23 predicted proteins | sample Palsa_T0_2_FD_201948 | JGI IMG/M metagenome (GOLD analysis project Ga0302325, IMG submission 201948) | Peat permafrost microbial communities from Stordalen Mire near Abisko, Sweden - Palsa_T0_2 | ecosystem: Environmental > Terrestrial > Soil > Palsa > Peat permafrost | place: Sweden: Abisko...
TCGAGGTGCTCGACGGCGACGAGGTCCGCACGCATCTTTCGAAGGGCCTCGGATTCAGCCGTGAAGACCGCGATATCAACATCGGGCGCATCTCGTTCGTAGCGTCGCTGCTCGTGCGGCATGGCGCGGCGGTCATTACCGCGGCAATCTCCCCGTACGCGCAGGCTCGCGCCGACGCGCGCAAACGTATCGGCGACGTGCAGTTCGTCGAAGTCTACGTGCGCTGTTCGCTCGACGAGCTCGTGCGCCGCGACGTCAAAGGTTTGTACAAGAAAGCGATTGCCGGCGAGCTCGCGCACTTCACCGGCGTCTCCGATCCGTATGAAGCGCCCGAGCATCCCGACGTCATCGTCGACAGCGAGGTCGAATCGGTAGAAGAGAGCGTTGCGAAGATTCTCGCCGAGCTTTCCAAGCGCGGCTTTCTCGCGCACGCGGACTCGAAGGCGGTGTTATGATCGCTCCTCACGGCGGCACGCTCGTCAATAGAACGGTCGATTCCGCGCAAGCGGAGGCCGAACTGCGCGAGTCGAGCAAAAGCCTGCGCAGCCTCACCCTCACCGGTCGCGAGCTCAACGATTTGGCGCTGATCGCAAATGGTGCGTTCAGCCCGCTGACCGGATTTATGACCCGCAAGGATTACGACAGCGTCGTTGCGTCGATGCGTTTGGCGGGCGGCTTACCCTGGAGCATTCCCGTCGTTCTCGCCGTCGGCCGCGATGAAGCGCCGACCATCGGCTCGCGGGCCGCACTCTACGACGGCGAGGGACGCCTGCGCGGCGTCATCGACGTCGAAGACGTCTTCGAGCACGATAAGAAGCACGAAGCGCAGCACGTCTATCGGACCGAAGACGAAAAACATCCCGGCGTCGCCGCGCTTTACGAGCGCAAAGACGTGTTGATCGGCGGACCGGTTTGGGTTCTCCCGACGGCAAGCGATCCGCAGAGCCTCTCGCCCGCGCAGACGCGTGCCGAGTTCGAGCGGCGCGGCTGGAAGACGATCGTCGGATTCCAAACGCGCAACCCCGTGCACCGCGCGCACGAATACATCCAGAAATGCGCGCTCGAGACCGTCGACGGCCTGCTGCTTCACCCCCTGGTCGGCGAAACCAAGAGCGACGACATTCCGGCCGACGTCCGGATGAAGTGCTATAAGGCGCTGCTCGACGATTACTATCCGGCCGATCGCGTGCTGCTGAGCACGCTGCCGGCGGCGATGCGCTATGCCGGACCTCGCGAAGCGATCTTCCACGCGATGATTCGGAAGAATTACGGCTGCACGCATTTCATCGTCGGCCGCGATCACGCCGGCGTGGGAAGCTACTACGGAACGTACGACGCGCAGAAGCTCTTCGACGAGTTCGCGCCCGAAGAGCTCGGAATCACGCCGCTCAAGTTCGAGAACAGCTTCTACTGCCGCCGCTGCCAGGCGATGGCATCGAAGAAAACCTGCAACCACGACGAGTCGAACCACGTGACGCTGAGCGGCACGCAGGTCCGCAACATGCTGCGCGAAGGACAACTCCCGCCGCCGGAGTTCTCGCGGCCGGAGGTTGCCCAGATCCTGATCGAAGCCGCTCGAGAAACGGCTTCGGCGTAGTTCGTTAGGCGACGTTCCCCGCGGCCCGCGTACGGCGCTGATGCAGCGCGAACCGATTACCCTCGGGATCGCGAGCAAAGCACGTTACGCACGCGGGGAACTCGTGCACCTCGCCGACCTCGACGCCGCTGGCTTTGAGCCGTTCGCGCATCGACGGTAAATCGTCGACTTCGAAGGCGGCGCCCGTCGACGCGCCGGGCTCGAAGCCGAGCCCTTCACCGTTTCCGATGCCGAAGGTCGCGTTGCCGACGTCGTACTCGATCCAGTGATCCCCAAAGGAGTGGCCTTCTTTCAGCCCGAGCGTCTCGCCGTAGAAGGCGCGCGCGCGCGGAACGTCGCGCACGGAGTAGGCAAAAAACGCGATATCCTTGACCATCGAAAATCCTCCGAAAACTCCGTTTGCGCGCGAAGGCAGTCGAACCCTAGCGACGAAGAATGACGCCCTTCAGGCGTCACGGAGGCCAAGGAGGGCACTTATGCTCGTGCTCAGCCGCAAGGCGAACCAATCGATTATGATCGGGAGCGATATCCGCATCCTCGTGGTCGGCGTCGATCGCGACCAGGTGAAGCTCGGCATCGAGGCGCCCCGCAACGTGCCGGTCCACCGATTGGAAATCTTTACCGAGATTAACCGTGCAGCGGCCGCGGCGGCGGTTGCCGCTGGCAACGGCGGATCGATAGGAAAAGCGGCCCCCGAGGCCGATATACCGGGCTTGCCGGAGAGCGTCGCGCCCCATGTCGGCGCCGGCAGCGGGTAAAAGGGGACTCCCCCTAAAACCGTTGAATGGTGACCCAGGTCGCCTTTAACGAAGGCGCTCCACGGAGCTTTACACCAAAAACGATAATGAGGAAGTAGTGAGTATTACTTGGAGTTACGTCCTCGTCGGGTTCATCGTCGGCACCTGCATGGCTTATAGCGGCGTGGGAGCCGGCGCGATCACGACGCCGCTCCTGATCTTCCTCGGAGTGCGAACGGACACCGCCATCGGCTCCGACCTCCTATTCGCTCTCGGTACGAAGATCGTGGCGAGTCTCGCGCATCTGCAGAAGCGGACCATCCAATGGTCGGTGCTTTGGCGGCTTTCCATCGGAGGGCTGCCGGGCGCGATCGTCGGCGTCATCATCAGCGCGTACCTGCACAAGCATATGGACGTCAAGCAGTTGGAGGGGGTGCTGCGAATCGCGGTCGCGGTCGCGTTGCTCCTCTCGGCGACCGGCATTATTCTGAACCGCAAGCTTGCGGGGGACGTGGCACCGCATGGCAACGGCCTTCCGACGGCCCGGCTCGGAATCATCGGGTTCTTCGTCGGTCTGTGCGTCAGCATCACGTCGATTGGCGCCGGCTCGCTGACGCTGCCGTTGCTGCTGGTCGTCGCGCCGATGGTTGCGCTCCGGCGGCTCGTCGGCACCGATCTCGCATTCGCCGTCGTCGTTCTCGTGCCGTCACTGATTGGACACTTGAAGATCGGCGACGTCAATCCGACGATCTCCGCCTCGCTGCTCATCGGTTCGATCCCCGGCGTCTTCGTCGGCTCGTATTTCGTGACGAAGTTGCCGGAGCGGTGGTTCCGCGGCGCGCTCGCGGGTGTGCTCGTCGTCGTCGCGCTCGCGCTACTGCCGATTCTGCCGCACGCGAAAGGCTAATTCACCGGCTCGAAAGAGGCTGTCGAAGGTGCCGGCGTCGCTCCAATCGCCGGCCAGCACGTCGTAGCAAAGGTCGCCCTCGCGAATGTAGCGATTGTGCACGTCGGCGATCTCGAGCTCGCGTCGCGCCGAGGGCTCGAGGGTACGAATGAAGTCGAAGACGCGCGCGTCGAACATGTAGACCCCGGTCACGGCGTAGCCGCTTTGCGGCTGCGCCGGTTTCTCTTCGATGGCGACGATGCGCTCGCCGTCGAACACCGGGACGCCGAACCGCTGCGGGTCGTCGACCGCTTTGATGAGGATGCGCGCGCCGGACGGCTGCGCTTCGAAGTTGCGCACGTACGGCGCGATGTCGTCCTCCACGATGTTGTCGCCGAGGACCACCACGATCCGGCCCCCCGCGGCGAAGTGCTCGGCAAGCCTCAGCGCGTCGGCGATGCCGCCCTCGCCCTCCTGATAGGCGTAGGCGATGCTCTCGAAGCCGAACTCGGCGCCGTTGCCGAGAAGCCGTAGAAAATCCCCGGCCGAGTTGCCGCCGGTGACGATCATGATCTCGGCGATGCCCGCGCGGCGCAGCGTCTCCAGCGGGTAGTAAATCATCGGCCGGTCGTAGACCGGAAGCAGATGCTTGTTCGTGACCTTGGTCAGGGGGCGTAGCCGCGTGCCCAAACCTCCCGCCAAGACGACGCCCTTCACGACGTCAACGGCCTCCACCACGTCTGGTTGTCGCGATACCACGCGACCGTGCTTGCAATTCCATCGTCGAACGCCACTTCAGGCCGCCAGCCGAGCGCGCGCAGCTTCGACGAATCGAGCGCGTAGCGCCGGTCGTGGCCCGGTCGATCGGTGACGTGCCGCACGTGCGTCTCCATCGCGCGGCCGCAGTGCCGCACGAGCGTTTGCGTCAGCTGCAGGTTCGTGCGCGACGTCCCGCCGCCGACGTTATAAATGGTGCCGTCCTCGCCGTGCTCGAGGACGTGCAGAATGGCTCGCGCGTGATCTTCCACGTAGAGCCAGTCGCGAATCTGAAGCCCGTCGCCGTACACCGGCACGGGACGGTCGTCGAGCAGATTGGTCACGAACAAGGGAACGATCTTCTCCGGATATTGATTGGGACCATACGTATTGCTTCCGCGCGTGATGACGACCGGGGTTTCGTAGGTCGTGCGGTAGGCGAGGGTAAGCAGATCTGCGGCGGCCTTGCTCGCGGCATAGGGGCTGCGCGGGCGAACGGGATCGCTCTCGCGCGATTCGCCGGTGGCGACCTCGCCGTAGACTTCGTCGGTGGAGACCTGGAGAAAACGCGGCACACGTAGAGAGCGAACCGCCTCCAGGAGCACGTGCGTGCCGAGCACGTCGGTTCGGAGGAAGGCTTCCGGCGCCGCGATCGAGCGGTCCACGTGCGTCTCGGCGGCGAAATTGACCACCGCGTCGGCCGCCGGCTCGAGCGCCGCCCGGACCGCGGCGGGATCGCAGATATCGCCTTTGCGGAATGCGTAGCGCGGGTTGCCCTCGACATCGCTCAGGTTGGCCGGGTTTCCGGCATAGGTCATGGCGTCGAGATTGACGATCTCTAGGCTGGGTCGCTCGCGCAGGGCCAGCCGGATGAAATGGGATCCGATGAATCCCAGTCCTCCCGTGACGAGCCAGCGCATGCCGCGCGGGTTCGGCACGGCCCTTGGAGGCTCCGCGCTGCCATGTTATAATCGCGCGGCTGTCTTGTACTTCACCTCGCACGGATGTGGGGTGGCGATGGCTCCACGACGCGACCGCATTGCCAGGATGGGCTGCGGCCGGGAGCCAGAAAGGTTAGTCATGAGCGTCATTACCATGAGGGAGCTCCTCGAGGCGGGAGTCCATTTCGGACATCAAACCCGCCGGTGGAACCCCAAGATGAAGCCGTTCATCTTCCAGGAGCGCAACGGCATCTACATCATCGACCTCGCGCTGACGGTCCAGCGGCTTCGTGAAACCTACGAAGTAGTCAAGCGGATGGCGCGCGAGGGACGCGTGATTCTCTTCGTCGGGACGAAGAAGCAGGCCCAAGACGTCGTCCGCGAGGAGGCCGAGCGCGCGGGAGCATTTTTCGTGAATCAGCGCTGGCTCGGCGGCACGCTGACGAACTTTTCGACCATCCAGAAGCGGATCGCGCGTCTGCGCGAGCTCGAGAACATGAAGATGCAAGGCGACTTCGATCGCCTCCCCAAGAAAGAGGTCGCGAAACGTCAGGACGAGATGAATCGCCTGGAGCGGTTTCTCGGTGGAATCAAGGATATGCACCGTCTCCCCGACGCGCTCTTCATCGTCGACCCGAAGAAAGAACGCATCGCCGTGCTGGAAGCTCGGAAGCTCAAGATTCCAATCATCGCCGTGATCGACACCAACTGCGATCCCGATGAAATCGATTATCCTATCCCGGGGAACGACGACGCGATTCGTGCCGTCAAGCTCATGGTCGGCAAGATTGCCGACGCGATCATCGAGGGCAAGACGGAGAGCGAGAGCGCGTACGGCGAGGCGGACTACGAAGAGGCACCCGTCACAATGGTGGAGGCCGGCGCTTGATTTCCTATCAGCCGAAACCCGAAGAAATCAAAGCCCTGCGCGTAGAGACTAGCGCGCCGATGCTCGACTGCCGCAAAGCGTTGCTCGATGCCGGCGGCGACGTCGAGCGCGCCAAGGTGCTGCTGCTCGAGCGCGGCGCGGCTCAGGCCGCGAAGAAAGCCGAACGAACGGCCGACGAAGGGCTCGTCACGAGCTACATTCATTCCGGCGGCAAGATCGGCGTCCTCGTCGAGGTGAACAGCGAGACCGATTTCGTGGCGCGCAATCCGAAGTTTTCGGAGCTGGCGCGCGACATCGCGATGCACGTCGCGGCGATGTCGCCGCGCTATCTCGACCGCGAGAGCGTGCCGTCCGACGAAGTCGAGCGGCTTCGCGCGGAGTTCCGCGCCTCGGTCCCGCCGGGCAAGCCGGCCGAGGTCGGCGACCGAATCGTCGAAGGCAAGCTCAACAAGTGGTTCGAGGAGCACTGTCTGCTCGATCAAGCGTTCGTCAAAGACGACGCCGTGAGCGTCGGCGAGCTGATTCACCGCGCGGTCGGATCTCTCGGCGAGAAGATCCGCGTGCGCCGCTTCGCGCGATTCGCGCTCAGTGAGTGAGCGCGGTTCCTAACGTGGCGCCGTACTCTCGCATTCTTCTCAAGATCTCCGGCGAAGCGTTTGCCCGCGATGGAGCGGGGCTCGACGTCAATACCACCCAGGTGATGGCCGAAGAGATCGCCGAGGTCAGCCGCGCCGGGATTTCGATTGCGATCGTCGTCGGCGGCGGCAATATCTGGCGCGGCAAGGTGCACGAAGAGGCCGGCATGGACCGCGCCACCGCGGATTACATGGGCATGCTCGCAACGGCGATCAACGCACTCGCGCTGCAGGATGCGCTCGAGCGTATGGGCGTGGCGTCGCGCGTCCAAACGGCGATTGCGATGCACCAGATCGCCGAACCGTATATCCGCCGCCGGGCGATCCGCCATCTGGAGAAAGGGCGGGTCGTTATTTTCGCGGCCGGGACCGGCAACCCGTACTTCACGACCGACACGGCCGCGGCGCTCCGCGCCGTTGAAGTGAATGCCGATGCGATCCTCAAGGCGACCAAGGTCGACGGCATCTACACCGCCGATCCCAAGAAGGATCCCACCGCCACGCGTTTCGAGCGTCTCGACTACATGGAGGTCTTACAGCGCGGCCTCGAAGTAATGGATTCGACGTCGATGGCGCTCTGCATGGATAATTCGTTGCCGGTGATCGTATTCGATATGTCGGTGCCGGGCAACATCCGCCGCGTCGTCGGGGGCGAGCCGATCGGTACGTACGTCGGCCGTCGCGACCGCACGCCGGCCGGAGCGGGGAGCTCGTAAAACGATGAACGAGGCGTATTTCAAAGAAGTCGAGTCGCGCATGCACAAGTGCGTGGAGGCGACGCGCAACGAGTTCGCGTCGATTCGCACCGGCCGTGCCTCACCCGCGTTGCTGGATCGGCTGGTCGTCGAAGCCTACGGCCAGATGGTCCCGCTCAAGCAGGTCGCCGGAGTCTCGACGCCCGATTCGCGAACGCTGCTCGTCACCGCGTGGGATAAAGGCGTCGTCTCGTCGATCCGGAAGGCGGTCGAAAAGAGCGACCTCGGGCTGACGCCCAACGTCGACGGGAGCGCGATTCGCCTCGTGATTCCGCCGCTGAACGAAGAGCGCCGTAAAGAGCTCGCCAAGGTCGTCAAGAAGAAAGCGGAAGACGGACGCGTTGCCGTACGCAACGTTCGGCATCACGCTCACGACGAGCTCAAGGGCCGGCTCAAGGCCCACGACATCACCGAAGACGACAACAAGCGGATGCAAGAATCGCTGCAGCGGCTAACGGACAAGTACGTCAAGGAGATCGACGGCCTCGTCGTGGCAAAAGAAAAAGAGATCCTGGAGGTGTGATCGAGGACGTGGTGCTGCTGCCTGAAGTGCAAGCGCGGCGCGCGCTCCGCGATCGGCGCATTCGTCTGCAGGTGCTCGCTCCGTACGGATCTTCCACCGGGTGCGGCACGCTGCGCGTGCTCCGGCTGAAGATGAACGAGGACAAATCCGTCGAGCTGACCGTCGGATACGAGTCGTATCTTCCGTGAGCATCTCGTTAGCTGCGGGCGTCCGGCCGGGCCTCGATCTGGGCAATATCCCGCGCCACGTGGCGATCATCATGGATGGAAACCGGCGCTGGGCGAAGGAGCGCGGGCTGCCGGCGATCGAGGGCCATCGGCGGGGCATGATCGCGCTGCGCCACGTGACGCGCGCCGCGAGCGATCTCGGCGTCGAGGCGCTGACCGTCTATGGATTTTCGACTGAGAATTGGAATCGAGACGCCGGCGAAATCTCGCTGCTCTTCGAGCTCTGCGTCTATTTCGCGCGCAACGAGCTCATCGAGCTTCGCCGAAACAACGTGCGCGTGCGGGTCATCGGCGAGTGGGAGTCGCTGCCGGCGGCGCCGCGCGGGGCGCTGGCGGGCCTGCAGGCGGAGACCGCGGCGAACTCGGGACTCTCGCTGAACATGGCCGTGAACTACAGCTCGCGCGCCGAGCTCGAGCATGCCGTCCGCGGCATCGCGACCGATGTAGCGCGCGGGGCTATCGCGCCGGAGAGCATCGACGAGGCGCTGATCGGCCGGTATTTGTATACGAAGAATCTTCCGGAGCTCGACTTGCTCATCCGGCCAGGCGGAGAACAACGGCTCTCGAACTTTCTCCTCTATCAGGCCGCGTACGCCGAGCTGGTGATGACGGACGTGTATTGGCCCGACTTCTCGAAGGATGATTTCGTACGAGCGTTGATCGCTTTTCAACAACGGGAACGGCGCTTCGGCGGGGCTTGACCGAACGGCGAGTCGTCGTCGGCCTCATCGTCGCGGCGATTGGTTTCGTCTGCGTTATCAACCCATGGGCGTTCTATCTGCTCTTGCTGGCAATCGGACTCGCCAGCATCTACGAGTTCAGCTATCTCTGCGCGATCAAGGGTCAGCCGCTCGAGTATCAGGTGGCGGTCCTCGGCGTCTGCGCGTACGTTGCCATGGCGGTCTTCGGTCTCTTGCACAAGTGGGAGGGCGTCCTGCTCGCCGGCACGGTAATCGTCGCGTTTGCGATCGGCATGTACGGCGAAGAGAAGGGCTACTTCGCGCGCACCGCCTACACGCTGCTCGCCGTCCTCTACATCGGAAAGCTCCTCACGTACTTCGTGTTCATCCGGCAGATACCGGGCAACGGCATTTGGATGACGTACTTCGTGATCGTCACGATCGTGCTTACCGACACGTTCGCGATGCTGGTCGGCGCGAGCATCGGCCGCCACGGGCTGACGCGGATTTCACCGAACAAGACGATCGAAGGCTCTGTCGGCTCGCTCGTCATCGTGGTGCTGGTTGCGACCGCCGCAAGCTGGATTCCGCAGCTGCACTTGACGTGGTGGCAGGGTGCGGCGCTCGGCTTCGCCACCAACGTCGCGGCGCAGGTGGGTGATTTGGTGGAATCCGCGTTCAAGCGCGATGCGGGCGTCAAAGACGCGGGTGCGATGATCGTCGGTCACGGCGGGGTGCTCGACCGCTTCGATTCCTATTTCCTCGGCGGCGTGGCGTTTTACGCGACGCTCCATCTGGTCGGAGTGCTTCAGGTCCAGTGAGCGCACGCAAGCGGGTCGCGATTTTGGGCTCGACGGGGTCGATCGGCACGCAAGCGCTCGACGTGATCGCCGGCAATCGCTCTGCGTTCGAGGTCGTCGGCTTGGCGGCGGGGCGTAACGTCGATCTGCTGCGGGATCAAGCGCGCGCCTTCGGCGTGACCGTGACGACCAGCGCGCAGGACGGTCCGGCCGGGTTGCATCGCGTCGCCGTGGAGAGCGGGCCGGACATCGTGCTCGCCGCAACGGACGGATCGATTGCGTTCGATGCGATCTTTGCGGCCGTCGAGCGCGGTATCGACGTCGCGGTCGCCAACAAGGAGCTCATCGTCGCGGCGGGCGAGCTGCTGGTGGAGCTCGCTCGCCGGAGCGGATCGCGCTTGTTGCCGGTCGACAGCGAGCATAGTGCGATCTTCCAATGTCTCGTCGGCGAGGACCACGCGAGCGTCGCCGAAATTCTCCTTACGGCGTCCGGGGGACCGTTTTGGCGTACGCCGCGTGAAGCGATGGAGCGCGCCGATCTCTCGTCGGCGCTCGCGCATCCGACGTGGCGGATGGGGACCAAGAATACCATCGATTCGGCAACCATGATGAACAAAGGTCTTGAGGTGATCGAGGCAAGCCGGCTATTCGGCTTCGACGGCGACCGGATCGGAATCGTCGTGCATCCCCAATCCGTGGCTCACGGTTTCGTGGTTTTTCGCGACGGCAGCGTCAAGTCGCAGCTTGCCGCGCCCGACATGCGCGTCCCGATCGGGTATGCGCTTGCGTATCCGGACCGCTTGCCGTCGCGACCGGCAACCGCGTCCGATAATGGCGGCGTTCTGCGAACGCTTGGCGCGAAGGACGGGGAAGCGGTCCTTCGCTACGAGTTCGAGCCGCCCGATCCGGCCCGCTTTCCCTGCGTGCGGCTCGCGTACGACGCCCTGGCCGCGGGCGGGACGCAGCCCGCCGTGCTCTCGGCTGCCAACGAGGTTGCGGTTGCCGCATTCGTCGACGGGAAGATTACGTTCGGCCGCATTCCCGAGGTCATCGAAGGCGCGATGCGGGCCGTCGCGGCGTGCGAGCTTACCTTGGAGGGCGTGCGGAACGCGGACCGGCAAGCGCGTCAAGCCGCCGGAGAGATCGTCGGCTCCATCGAACAGGCTACCTAGGTGGATCTCTTGGCAACGGTCACGCTCGTCGGGTTCGAGAAGGTCGTCACCTTTTTGGTGATGCTCTCGATCTTGATCGTGCTGCACGAGCTCGGGCACTTCGTGCTCGCGCGTTTCAACGGCGTTCGCGTCAACGAGTTTGCGGTCGGCTTCGGTCCCAAACTGCTCGCGTGGAGCAGCCCCAAAAGCGGAACCGTCTATACGCTGCGGGCGCTGCCGATCGGCGGCTTTTGCGCGATGGAAGGCGAGGACACCCGCGTCTCCGAGGCCCAAGCGCAGCGAGAGTTTCTTGCCGGCGCGCGCGCTGCCGACACGAACTTTCAGGCGAAATCGCCGTGGCGCCGGCTGGCGATCATCGTGGCGGGACCGCTCGCAAACTTCGTACTGTGCTACATGATCTTGCTCGTCAGCGCGCTTGCGTTCGGGGTCGCGAGCGATAAAGCGAGTTATCAACCGGTGGTCGGCGACGTCGTCGCCAAATCGCCCGCGGCCATCGCGGGGATCCGTCCGGGCGACCGCATCGTGGCGATCGACGATCGCGTCATCGGTTCCGGAAAGAGCCTTGTCGATACGATCCATGCGGCGCTCGGGAAGCGGCTCGATCTCGTCTACGAACGCAACGGCGTCCGCGCCGAAGTCTACGTGACGCCGCGCCCGTGTCCCGCGCCGGTCGGGAAGAGTTTCGGCTGCATCGGCTTCGCGCCGGTGCCGACCTACGAACGCGTCGGCGTCGGCGCCGCCTTCCGTCAGAGCGCCGACGAGTTCGTCGCGATCGCGAATCAAACGTTTGGCGGGCTCGCGCTGTTGGTCACGCAGTTTGCGAAGTACGCGCCCCAGATTGCCGGTCCGATCGGTATGGGGCAGGTCGCTGCGACGGTCCAAGATTGGGGATGGGGCCCGTATTTCTCACTCGCCGCCACCATCTCGTTTGCGCTCGGGCTCTTCAACCTTTTGCCGATTCCCGCGCTGGACGGCGGTCGCGCGGCCTTCATCATTGCAGAGCTCATTCGCGGACGTCCGGTCGATCCGGAGAAAGAGGCGATGGTGCACATCGCCGGCTTTGCCGCGCTGATGGCGATCATCATGCTGGTCGCGTTCCACGATATCGCCCGTATCGTTAACGGGCAGGGAGTAATGTAGCCGCGTGATACGCCTGCGACGCAAGAGCAAGCCGATCTTCCTGCAGAATAAGACCGGAAAGTCCGACGCGAAGAGCGTCTGGATCGGCGGCGAGCACCCGGTCGTCGTGCAATCGATGACGACGACGGATACGGCGGATGCCGATGCGACGTTGGAACAGATTTACGGGCTCGCGATGGAGGGCTGCGAGGTCGTGCGGGTGACGGTGAAGGATCCGCCCGACGCCGCCGGCCTGCCCGCGATCGTCTACCGCTCGCCCGTGCCGATCGTCGCGGACATTCATTTCGATCACAAGATGGCGCTGGCCGCAATCGAGGCTGGCGTCGCGAAGCTGCGATTGAATCCCGGCAACATCCGCGATCCGAAGAAGGTCGTCGAAGTCGTCCAGGCCGCGAAAGCGCGCGCCATTCCGATTCGCGTCGGCGTCAATATGGGGTCGCTCGCGCCGGATCTCGAGCAATCGTTCGGACACACTGCCGAAGCGATGGTGCTGTCGGCGCTGCGCCACGTCGAGATGCTTGAGGAGCACGGACACACCGACATCGCGATATCGCTCAAAGCGCACGACGTTGCGACGACCGTCGAGGCGTATCGCTCGATGGACCGGCGCTTGCGCGAGCGAGGCACGCCGTACGCGCTGCACCTCGGCATCACCGAGGCGGGCCTGCTGCGCGACGGAACGATCAAATCGTCGATCGGACTGGGCATTCTCTTGTGGGAGGGGATCGGCGATACGATCCGCGTGTCGCTGGCGGCCGATCCGATCGAAGAAGTCCCGGTCTGCTGGGGGATCCTCAAATCGTTGGGGCTGCGCGAGAAGGGTTTCGAGATCACGGCCTGTCCTTCGTGCGGCCGCGCAGAGATCTCCGTGCTCGAGCTCGGCCGGGCGGTTGAGGCGATCGCAAAATCGTACAACGCGCCGGTCAAGGTTGCGGTGATGGGCTGCGTCGTGAATGGCCCCGGCGAATCGAAGATGGCCGACGTCGGCGTCGCCGGCGGAAAAGGCAAAGGCGCGATTTATCGCGCCGGCGAGCTGGTCGGAACCTATCCCGAAGACGAGCTGCTCGGCATGCTGCGTCTCGAGATTGAAAAAGTGATCGCCGAGAAGTATCCGGCCTATCTCGAGGAGATCGGCGGAACGGCGGTATGATTCGCCGGCTGGCGTTCGTAGGCATCAGCGCGCTGCTCGTCTCGGTGCTGCTCGCGTTCTCCCGGCCGATCGTCATGCTCGTCGACGGCGAGCGCGTCGACAGCGACGTAGCGCCGGTCACGACGGTCAACGAAAAGGCATTCGTTCCGCTGCGGTCGATCGCCGACGCGCTCGGTGCAGAGACGGAAGTGGATGCGAAGAACGAAACGATCCACGTGGTCTTGGGAGCGCAGTCGCTGCGCGTGTGCGTCGGCGACACGCACGCCGCGGTCAACGGCATCCCCTTCACGCTCAAGCACGCCCCGTTTCGGATACGCGGGCGAGTGATGGTCTCGCTCGACGCGGTCGCACGCGCGCTTCACGTCCATGCGAAGTACGATCCGCGAAACGCGCGTATCGAGGTCGTGACGCCGGGAATCGGTCAGGCGCCGGCGCAAACGGGCGCGCTCTAGGCTAAGAGAACTCCGCGATTCCGGCCGGCTCTTCCACCGGCACGACGTCGGCCGGATTCGATTTCCGAAAGCCGTACGCGAAGAAGAAGACCAGTCCGCAGACCAGAGCGATGGCAAACCACGTCCACGTCGTGCGCGACAGGCCGAAGACCGCGAGAAAGAGCGAACAGACGATCCCCAGGATCGGAAAGAGCGGCACGAACGGAACGTGGAAACTGCGCGGCAGCTCCGGCCGGCGCTTGCGCAGATAGAGCACGCCGGCGCAGACCACCGAGAATGCGATCAGCGTGCCGATGTTCACGAGGTTGAGCAGATTGTTGAGCGGCATGATGAGCGCTAGAATGGCGACCGCGACCCCGGTGATCATCGTTGTTACCATCGGCGTTTTGAAGCGCGGGTGAACCGCGGCGACAACGGGCGGCAGCATGCCGTCGCGCGCCATGACGTAGAAGATGCGCGACTGGCCGAGGAGCGAAGCGAGCGCGACGCTCGTCGTTCCGGCCAGGACGCCGATGGTGATCACCCACGTCAGGACGGGAGCGTGCAGCGGTGCGAGCGCGTACACGAGCGGGTCTTTGATCGGAACCTTACTCCACGGCACCGCGCCGACGAGCACGATTGCGGTCGCGCAGTAGACCACCGTTCCGATCGCCAGCGCTCCGATGACGCCGACCGGAATGTCGAACTGAGGGCGTTTACACTCTTCCGCAGTCGTCGTCGCCGTGTCGAAGCCGATGTAACTGAAGAACACGAACGCGCTGACCGCGATGATCCCGTAGGGCTGCGCCGACGACGAATAATCGGCCAATCCTCCGAACGGCCGCAGCATCCCCCAACCGACGGGATTGAAGTTGTGCAGGTTCGCGGGGTGCATCAGAAAGGCACCGGCAATGATGAACACGATCAGCGCCGAGATTTTCAGCACAACGAAGATATTGTTCGCGGTCGCGGATTCGCGAATGCCGACCGAGAGCAGCAGGCTCAAGCCGACGACGAAGAGGGCGGCGACGATATCGCACTGCGAGTGGGCAAGGTCCCAGCTCGACGGAAGCCACCACGCGCCGTGGATGATGAGGTTGGATTCCTGCGCCCACGCGGGCAACGAGAACCCGGCACCCTTGGCGACGTCTTGAATTGCCGCCGAGAACTGCTGCGCGACCGGCGCGGCGCTGATGCCGTACTCGAAGATGAGCGCGAAGCCGATGATCCAGGCGAAGAGCTTCCCGAGCGTTGCGTAGGCATACGTGTACGCACTTCCGGCGACGGGAACCATCGCGCCGAGCTCGGCGTAGCAGAGCGCGGCGAAAAACGAGGTGAGGCCGGCCAGCAGGTACGAGACGATGACGGCTGGGCCCGCCCCCTTGACCCCGGTGCCGATCGTCGTGAAGATGCCGCCGCCGATCATGGTGCCGAGGCCGATCGAGATGAGGTCCTTCGCGGTGAGCGCACGGCGCAGGATTTTTCGCGTGCCGAGCTCGCGCAGCTTCCCGGCGTCAGTCGTCGCGAAGAGCTCGGAGAAGAACGACATTCCGGCGTCGCTTCGACCCCAAGCCCACCAGCCCTAGTCGGGCGGCGTTCGCGATTTATTCCATACGTGCTCGGGGATCCCCAACGCGTGGTTGATCCAACGCGCCCAAACGAAGAGCGCGTCGGAGAGGCGATTGAGAAATCGCACGGCGTGCGCGGCGCCCTCGTCGCCGGTGTCGGCGAGCGCGACGGCGAGACGTTCGGCTCGACGGCAGACGGTGCGTGCGACGTGAAGGTGGGCGCCGGGCAGCGACCCGCCGGGGTGAATGAACTCGGCAAGCGCCGGGAGTTCGCGCTGCGCTGCGTCGATGGCGCCCTCGAGCGCGGCCACGTCGCCGTCGCTCGCCGACATCGCGCCGGCGCCGCGATCCATCGGAAGCGTCGCCAACTCGCTACCGAGATCGAAGAGCGCGTCTTGCGTCCACGCGAGCCACGCATCGAGCCGTGCGGCGCGGCACTCGCTCTCGACCAGCGGGCGGAGAGCGGCGCGCGCGACGCCGATCGCGCTGGAGAGTTCGTCCAGTGTGCCGTATGCGTCGATGCGCGCGGCACTCTTCTTGATGCGCCCGCCGCCGACGAGCCCGGTCATCCCGTCGTCGCCGGTACGAGTGTAGATTCGCGTCAGTTTCGGCATCGCCGTATCACTTATGCCGCCCGGCGCCCGACTTCCCCGCAAAGGCCGTTCCAGGATGCCGCGCGAAGCGGGGCCGGTCATGTCCGACGCTCCCGTCCCTGCAGGCGTCAGGGAGATTCCTCCGAAGGCGGCCGACCTTTCCGCATGGTACACCGCGGCCTGCCTGCGCGCCGAGCTCGTCTCGTACTCGCCGGTACGCGGATGCGTCGTGCTGCGGCCGTACGGTTTCGGACTTTGGGAGAATCTCCAACGGCACCTCGACGAGCGCTTTAAGGCGACGGGTCACGAGAATGCGTACTTTCCGCTGCTGATTCCGGAGAGTTTGCTCGTCCGCGAGGCCGAGCACGTGGAGGGCTTCGCGCCGGAAGTCGCGTGGGTCACGCAAGGGGGCAGCGAGCTCTTGACGGAGCGCCTCGCAATTCGGCCGACGTCCGAGGCGATGGTTGGAGTGATGTACGCGCAATGGATCGAGTCGTACCGCGACCTGCCGATTCTCATCAATCAGTGGGCCAACGTCGTTCGCTGGGAGAAAGCGACCCGGCCGTTTTTGCGCACGATGGAGTTTCTCTGGCAAGAGGGACACACGGCGCACGCGTCGTCCGGCGAAGCACGCGAGGAAACGCTCAAAATCCTTGAGCTCTATCGCGACTTTGCGGAGAACGTCGCCGCCATACCGGTCTACTCGGGTCGGAAGAGCGCGAGCGAACGCTTTCCTGGGGCCGTCGAAACGTTTGCGATCGAGGCGTTGATGCCCGACGGCAAAGCGCTGCAGTCGGGAACGTCGCACGACTTGGGACAAAACTTTGCGAAGGCATACGACATAACGTTCACCGATGCGGACGGCGCGATCAAGCATGCGTATACGACCTCGTGGGGCGTGTCGTGGCGGATGCTTGGCGGCCTCATCATGACGCACGGCGACGACCGCGGGCTGCGCATTCCGCCGAAGATGGCGCCGATCGAGGCGGTGCTCATTCCGATCGTGCGCTCGAACGACGACCGCGCCGTCGGCGCTTGCACGACGCTGGCGGAACGCTTGAGCGCCGCCGGATTTCGCGTGCGGGTCGACCTGCGCGACCAGCAGCCGGGATGGAAGTACAGCGAGTGGGACATTCGCGGCGTGCCGGTGCGGATCGAGATCGGCCCGCGCGACGTTGACGGTCAGACCTGCGTCATGGCCCGTCGCGACCGAAGCAAGGGCGATGCCGATCAGCGGCAAAGCGTCGCACTGGCCGACGCGCCGGGCGTGCTGCGCGATCTGCTCGACGACATCCAGCGCTCGCTCTACGCGCAAGCCAAGGCGTTCCTCGACGGACACACGCCGGTCGCGACGGAACGCGGCGAGTTCCTCGAACTTTGCAAGAACCGCGCCGGAATGGTCGACATTGCGTGGTGCGAGCGGGCGGAGTGCGAGGCGGCAGTCAAGGCCCTCACGACGGCGACCACACGCATCGTGCGACCGCTCGATCGAACCGACCTCCGCTGCGTCGCATGCGGCGAACCGGCGAAGGTGAGAGCGTATTTTGCGCAATCGTATTAAGATCGTCTACGCGTTGCTCGTCGTGGCGCTGCTGTCCGGAACGGCGGCGGCCGCGTACGAGCCGAGCGTCGCCCAGCTCGATGCGGCGGCGCGCGCGACCGGAAATCGGCGAGATATCGCCGAGCGCGTCGGGATGACGGTCTTCGCAACGCGATGGCCGGCCGAAGTCAGCCAAATCTCGGCCAACTCACTCAACGGCCACCTGATCGTCGGGGTTCGCGTGGTCGGCGTAAAGTTTCACCACCCGATGACGCGCGCGCAGTTCGTTGACGAAATCGTGGCGCTCGTGAACGCGGCGTTCGCCGCAGCGCCCCAAGCCGAAGAGATCGACCTTTGGGCGAGCGTGCCGATCGACGTCGCCAAAGGTGTCGTGGTGAGCGGCGATCTCGCCGTCCCGACCTCCCGCACGGTCTTCAGCCTCAGCGTTCGGCGCGGCGAGAGCATTGCGTCCTTGCGCGAGCGGATTGCGAAGACCGGCGACGGGATCTTTTGGGACGCGCAGTGGGCGCAGGCCGCATTTGCGAGCTGATGTATAAGAAGACGGTTCTCCCCAACGGGCTGCGGGTTCTGACCGAAGCGATGCCTTCGGTCCGTTCGGCGAGCGTCGGCGTCTGGGCGGACGTCGGCTCGTCGGCCGAACATCGCGATTGCCGCGGCATCTCGCATCTCGTCGAGCATATGTTATTCAAAGGAACGCAGCGCCGAAGCGCGCGTCAAATCGCCGAAACGATGGACGGCGTCGGGGGCAACCTGAACGCCTTTACGGATAAAGAGACGACGTGCTACTACGCGAAGGTAATCGACCGGCACGTTCCGCTCGCCCTCGACGTGCTCGCCGATATGTTCCTCAACTCGGTCTTCGATCCACAGGAGCTCGCCAAGGAGCAGAAGGTCGTGCTCGAGGAGATCAAGATGTACGAGGACTCGCCGGACGACCTGATCCACGACGTGTTCCTCCAGACGATGTGGCAGGGGTCGAGCCTCGGCGATCCGACGATCGGCTTTGCCGAAACGGTGATGGGCGTTTCGCCCGACGATCTGCGCGCCCATATGCGCGCGCACTACTCGCCGAACTGCGTCGTCGTCGCCGCCGCAGGAAACCTCGATCACGACCGGTTCGTGGAGCTGGTCTGTGAAGAGTTCGCGGAGTTCGACGGCACCAGCGAGTTGCCGCAGCCGGAGCGGCCCTCGCTCACGCCCGCGAAGAACGTCCGCCACAAGGAGAGCGAGCAGGCGTATATCGTGGTCGGTACGCGCGGCATCGACGTGCGGAACGATCGGCGCTACGCGCTCTCGCTGCTCGACACGGTGCTCGGCGGCGGCATGTCGAGCCGGCTCTTTCAAGAGATTCGCGAACAGCGCGGCCTCGTCTATAGCGTTTATTCTTTCCAAGCCGCGTATCGCGCGGCGGGGCTGTTCGGCGTCTTCGCCGGCACGTCGCCGAAGAACGCGCAGTCGTGCGTGGACTTGATTCTCGAGCAGTTCGAGCGCGTCGGGACGGTTCCGATCGGCGCCGACGAGTTCCAGCTCGCCAAGGAGCACATCAAGGGAAATCTGACGCTCTCGCTGGAGTCGACGTCGAGCCGAATGATCCGTCTCGGGCGCAACGAGCTCGCGCTCGGGCGGAACGTTACGCCCGAGGAGATCGAGCAGCGGATCGACGCGGTGTCGCCCGGCGAGGTACGCGAGCTCGCGCGCGAGCTGCTGGCACCGGAAAATCTCGGTCTCTGCGTCATCGGTCCGCTCGACGCGCCGGCGATTGCTTGGCGATCGCGCGCAGTGCACGACGCCTAGCACGGCTATGGCATCGCTCGCCGCTCTCGTACCGCACGTTTGGTCGGGCAAGCTCGCCGGGGCGATGGCGATCACGTTTATCGTGCAAGGCGTCACGATCGGTGCGTACGCGGCGCGCCTCGCCGGAGTGCAGACGAAGCGCATCGCGACCTCGATCTCGCTCTTCAACCTCTTCGTAACGGCCGGACGGCTCGCGAACCTATTCGTGATCTTCTTTCTCGGCCCGCTCTCCGACCAGGCCGGAAACGCGGTCGGCGCGCTGCGCGGCGATGCGGCGGCGGCCGGCGCGTGGCAGCATGCATTCGAGATGCAGCTCCGGCTGATCGTGCTCGCCGGGACGGTTGGCATGGCGCTCTTCGCGCTGCTGCTCCCGATGTTCACCTATCTCTTCCGGCGCGGCGTGCACTCGTTCGAGGCGCGCGGGTCGGTGCCGCATTCGCTGATGCGGCTGTTCTCTCCGGCGGTGATTGCCCAGGTCCTCCGAGCGCAGCACTTGCCGAGTCTCGGCGAGTTGCGGGCCTTCGATTGGCGCCGCCTTCCTCGACGGCTGCTAATCTTCAACACCGTCGTAATGTGCGTCTATGCCATCGGGGTTCAGGCCTCGTATTTGGCGTCGGTCTTGGATATCAACGTCGCGCGCACGTCGATCGGCCTCTCCGGCGTGATCAACGGGATCGGCACGATCGCCTTCACGCTCTTCGTCGACCCCACGTCGGCGATCATCACCGATCAGGCGATTCACGGAAAGCGGAGCGTCGAGGAGGTTCGCTCGATGGTGTTCTACTTATCGGTAACGGCCATCATCGGGTCGCTGCTCTCACAGGCGATCCTCTATCCGGCCGCCGTCCTGATCGAGGTCGTAGCACGGTTTGCCGCGCATGTTCATTTTTAGACTGATTGGCACGCTCTGCGCCGCCGCCGTGCTGGGCGGCTGCGCCGGTCCCATCGAGCGATGGATCGTCGATACACGCGTACACCAGGGCGAGGTCGCACTCGCCCGCGGGGACGCGCTTGACGCCGCCCTCGCCTATCGTCTCGCGCTGCGTGTCGACGGCAAGAACCCAGCCGCGCGCGCGGGGTTCGTCGAGGCCACCGCGGCGCTGGCGCAGCAAGAGTACGGCAAAGGCAGTTTCGACGACGCCCTGACGACCGTCGACGAGGGCCTCGCCGTCGATCCCGAGAGCGTCCGGCTGGCGGCGCTGAAATCCACGATCGATCAAGCCAAGCTCCAGCGGGAGATCGTCCTTTCCAACTACCCCACCTATCGCACCGCCGGCCTCGAGATCCAGCGCGCCTACCAGCAGCTCAATGCGACCAACGCGCTGCTGGTGCACGACCTCAAACGATTCGGATACACGTTCGATACCAACGAGCTGACGA
>Ga0302325_10010372_pt1 | contig 20214 bp, 20 predicted proteins | sample Palsa_T0_2_FD_201948 | JGI IMG/M metagenome (GOLD analysis project Ga0302325, IMG submission 201948) | Peat permafrost microbial communities from Stordalen Mire near Abisko, Sweden - Palsa_T0_2 | ecosystem: Environmental > Terrestrial > Soil > Palsa > Peat permafrost | place: Sweden: Abisko...
TCGAGGCTCGTTTCCGCATTGCTCATTGATGAAAAAGATCATTTTATTGTCAACCTTGCTGGTGGCTTGCGGCAAAGGATCGCCGCCGCTGACGTTTCTATCCAAGTCGTACACTCTGGGGTCCTTCAATCAAAAGAAAAACCCCACCTGGGAATACGTTAGCGGCGGCGAGACCGTTGAAAACTGGACGACTCTGATCACCCTTATCGATCGTCCCGACGCCCACACGCCTCCGGATCTGGATCGCCTGGCGGAGGGCGTCATGCAGACCTATAAATCGAACGGGGGGCGCATTCTGCTCGCGAAAACCATGAAAGATAAGGCCGGCGCGCCCTTCAACTACATGGTCGCCGCATTCGAGGAGCCAGCCAAGCAGCGCTTCGAGCTGAACTTCGTCAAGTTCGGGCTGGGGCCGAAGAATGCCTACATTATGGTTTATGGCGCTCGCATCACCGATCCCAAGGACTATACGGCGAAGGGCAAGGATTTCCTAAATCAGCACTCCACCGAAATCGGGAGAGCTATGGACAATGCGGTCCTGCCGGATTTGAGCACGCTGCCGCGTAAGGAGTTTTGATCCGCCACAGCCTGCCAGAGGCCGCTGAAAAAGGCTCATTGGAGATCGCTTCCTACGGTCGCGGCCCGGTAAGTTACTGATTGCTCGTGCGGCTGGTTCCGAGCCGCGACCGCAGGAAGCGATCTGCACGAGTTTTTCAGCAGCCTCTGCCAGGCTGCCCTACGCCGCTATCAAAATGCGTCGCAGCGATTTGTTAGCGAGAGTTTTCGCGTCTACCCGCATGCTGATCAGGCTGCAGAAAAACTCGCTGGCAGGCGAAACCGCCTGCCCCACCGCTTGCAAATTGCCGATTATGCTCTAGTGGCGCAACGCGGTTCCGCCTGCGTTCACCGAGCCGCGACCGTCAGGAAGCGGGTAGGCGGGAAACCGCGTCTGCTAGTCGCGTTAGACGGTCGGGGTTCGGCCGGAAATGCTGACGGCTGATCGGAAAGCTGACCGCGCTCGGGGTGTGCGAAAATGGGGCATCTCATGGCCGATCATAAACGCAGTGCGCTCATAACTGGAATCACCGGTCAGGACGGGTCTTTTCTCGCCGAACTACTTCTATCCAAAGGTTATATTGTCCACGGGATCGTGCGGCGCGCTTCCACTTTTAACACCGAACGGCTCGATTCCATTTATTCCGATCCGCATGAGCGGGGTAACCGTCTTTATCTGCATTACGGTGACATGGCGGACGGCGCGTCGCTGCGCAAAATCCTCGAACGCGCGAAACCCGCCGAAATTTACAACCTGGCAGCCCAGTCGCACGTCCGCGTCAGTTTCGATCAGGCGGAATATACCGCCGATGTAGTGGGCACCGGGACGCTGCGTCTTCTCGAAGCGGTGCGGGAGTACTCGGAATCGGGCGCCGAGGTGCGGTTTTATCAGGCAGGGTCGTCGGAAATGTTTGGCGCTTCGCCGCCGCCGCAAAACGAGGACACGCCGTTTTATCCGCGCAGTCCTTATGCGGTGGGGAAATTGGCTGCTCACTGGTACGCGAAGAACTATCGCGAGGCCTACGGCCTGTTCATCGTCAACGGCATTCTGTTCAACCACGAATCGGAACGCCGCGGAGAAACCTTCGTCACCCGCAAGATCACTCGCGCGCTCACCCGGATCAAGCTCGGATTGCAGGAGAAGCTGTACCTTGGCAATCTGGAATCCGCGCGCGATTGGGGTTACGCCGGAGATTTCGTGGAGGCGATGTGGATGATGCTCCAGCAGGCCGCTCCCGACGATTACGTGGTGGCTACGGGGGAGTCGCACACGGTGCGCGAATTCCTGACCATCGCGGCCGGACGCTTGGGGCTCGACTGGAAAAAATATGTCGAGACCGATCCGCGCTATCTTCGCCCCACGGAGGTGGACGCATTGTGCGGCGATTCGTCGAAGGCGCGAACCAGGCTTGGCTGGAAACCGAAGGTGAGTTTCGAGGAGCTGGTGGCGCTAATGGTGGAGCACGACCTGGAGCTCGCGCGGCAGGAGCGCACGCTTTCTGAGGCGGGACATAAAGTGGTGACGCGCGGCTTGTCGCATGGGTAGACCAAACTCTTATTGGCCGCTGATGAATGCTGATTTCGGCCGAGCTATTTTGGTTTTGGATCAGCGTTTATCCGCGTGTATCAGCGGCCAACACTGCTTTTATGAATAAATCCGCCTCCATCTTTGTTGCTGGCCATCGGGGGATGGTCGGCTCCGCGATCGCGCGCCGCTTGGAGGCTGAGGGATTTTCGAATCTCCTCCTGCGCTCGCGTGCCGAGCTGGATTTGAGGCGGCAATCCGAGGTTGAAAAATTCTTTGCGCAGGAGAGGCCTGAATACGTGTTTCTCGCGGCGGCGAAAGTCGGCGGCATTCTGGCGAATTCGACTCGCCCCGCGGAGTTCCTTGCCGAGAATCTCGCCATTCAATCGAACGTGATCGACTCGGCGTACCGGAATGGCGCTAAAAAACTGCTCTTTCTTGGGTCTTCCTGCATTTATCCGAAGTTCGCGCCGCAACCGATCCGCGAAGAATCCCTGCTCGAAGGCGCGCTGGAGCCGACCAATGAATGGTACGCCATCGCCAAAATCGCCGGTATCAAGATGGCGCAGGCTTATCGGGCGCAATATGATTTCTCGACCATTGCATTGATGCCGACCAATCTGTACGGTCCGGGTGATAACTTCGATTTGCAGTCGTCGCATGTGGCTCCGGCCATGATCCGGAAATTTCATGAAGCGAAAGTCAGAGGCGCGGCGGAGGTCACTCTGTGGGGAACAGGAACGCCCAAGCGCGAGTTTCTGCATGTGGACGATCTGGCGGATGCGGCGTTATTCGCGATGCTGCATTATGATTCGGCGCAGATTCTAAATGCCGGCATGGGCGAGGATCTGACGATCGCGGAGCTGGCGGAAACGATTCGTTCGATCACCGGATTCGAGGGGAAAATTGTGTGGGACACGTCGAAGCCCGACGGGACTCCGCGCAAGCTGCTGGATGTTTCGCGTCTGGCCGCGCTCGGCTGGAAGGCGCGCACGCCTTTGCGGGAGGGGTTGGAGGGGGCGTATCGTTGGTTCTTGGCACATGGGTCTTAGCACCGGGTTTTTAATGCGGCGAACGGCCCCAAGAGTCCCCTTCCTTACGGTCGGGGTTCGGTCCTAGGTGATGGGGACGCTGTCGATCGTCATTCCGGCTTATAACGAACAGCAGAGGCTGCCCGCTACGCTCGACCGGATTGGCTGTTATGTGGAGCGCTCCTCGGTTCCCGTAGTAGAGATTCTGGTGGTCGATGACGGCTCGCGCGACGGGACCGCTGCCTTGGTGGAAGGCCGCGGAGGGATTGTCCGCCTGCTGAAAAATCCCGGGAATCGCGGAAAAGGTTATGCGGTGCGCAATGGGATGCTAGCCGCGAAGGGCGATTGGATTTTGTCCACCGATGCGGATCTGTCGGCGCCGATTGACGAACTGGAAAAGCTGCTGGCTGCCGCCGGCCGGGAAAATGCGGTGGTCGCGATCGGCTCCCGCGCGCTGGATCGCAAGCTGGTGCGGAAGCATCAGCCGTTGATGCGCGAGGTTTCCGGACGAGTCTTTAACATGGTGATGCGCGGGATCACGGGATTGCCTTTTCAGGACACGCAGTGCGGATTCAAGTTGTTCCGGCAAGACGCGGCGCGGGAGATCTTTCCGCGGCAGATCGAAGACGGGTTCAGTTTCGATGTGGAGGATTTGATCATCGCGCGGAGGCTCGGCCTGCGGTGTATTGAGGTGCCTGTGGAGTGGAGTAACGTGGAGGGCACTAAGGTGAGTTTGTCGCAAGGGATCAAATCGTTCGCGGATTTGTTGCGGATACGCGGGAATCACAGATAGTGGATTATCAGCTCACAGACTAAAGTCTGTGCCACCTTGTACCAGATCTTTAACTGCGGTTGGTGGCCCAGGCTTCAGCCTGCGGAAACAACAAAAAAGGGCCACTCCGGTTCTCCGGAATGGCCCAGGTTACTGCCCGGCTTTCTAGTGTTGGAGCAGCGTCAGGATCTGCTGCGGGGCGGAGTTCGCTTGCGACAGGGCGGCGATACCGGCCTGCAGTTGGATCTGCGATTTGGTCAGGTTGGCCGATTCCGTCGCCATGTTGGCGTCGCGGATGCTGGACTCGGAGGCAGCCAGGTTGGTCAACTGTGAAGACGCCAGGTTGATGGCGTAGGTCAAGCTGTTCTCGCCGTTACCGACCGCGGCTTGCGCCGTGCCGAGTTTGGTGACCGCGGTTGCCAGTGCGCTGACCGCCGCTGTCGCCGTGGCCATGTTGCTGATGTCCGCTGTGGATCCGGTGCCATTCGTTGCGGAGGTGAAAACCGCGCCGCCGCTGAGGCCCGTGGTGCCGTCGGCGATTCCGGCGGAGACTCCGGAAACCGAACTGGCGGGCGAAGCGCCCAAGCTGACCTTGAATTGGCCGCCTGCGCTCATGAAGCTCATGCCCTCGACGCCGTTGGTGTTGCCGGCGGTGCCTTCCTGTTTAAAGGCGCCGATCTGTTCGAGCGTGGTGTCGTTCGACGCGGCGATCGCCGAATTGATGGTGCCGACGGCCTGATCGAGCGTGCTGGCGTTGGTGGTGTTGAGATTGACGTTCAGCGTGTGCTGCGTGCCGCTCGCGTCCACCGCGCTGAGGGTGATGGTCTGCGCATCGCCGTTGTTGGTCAGTCCGGTGAACTGATAAACAGCGTTGCCGGTGGCGTTCGAAGCCTGCTGTGCGCCGGTCGAATCGACGCTATCCTGCGCCGCATAGGCGCTGGCCGTGCTGCCGGCGGAAGAGACGCCGGTGACTCCGAAACCGAAGGCGTTCGTGGCGCCGACGGTATTGATGCGGAAGCTGGTGGAGTTGGCGCTGGTGAGCTCGATCTTGGTGCCGTTGGCGACGGCCGTGATCCCCGCGGCGCGCAGAGCTGCGTTGCCCTGGATCGCCGTATTCAGCGTGCTTAAGTCCGTGGCGAGCGTACCGGTAGCGGTTAGCGAGCCCAGATCGATGGTGGAGCCGCCGTTCAGCGAAATCTGCAGATCCTGCGATCCGGCGGCGGAGACAGCAGCCGCTGTGTGGCTCGTGTTGGCCGCCTGGTAGGTGCCGAAGCCCAGCACATTGGTGGTGTCGCCGGTGGCCTGTACCTGGAAACTCTGTCCGGCTTTCCCGGTGAACTGGATGGCCGTCCCAGCGGTGTCGAGCGAGGCCTGGATGCCGGTCGCCGCGAGTGCCGCATTGCCGGCGATGGAAGTGTTGATCGCCGCAACCGTGTTCGCGGCTGTCTCGCCCGCCGTCGTGGTGACGGAGAAGGCGCCTTGGGTGCCGGTGAGGCCCGCGCCTACGATATTGAAGCCCACGGTCTCGGCTGTTGCCGTCCCATAGGTTGCGCCCGTCGCATTGACGTTCGCCACGTTGCCGGTTGTGCCGCTGGAGAAATTGCCCATCAGCGCGGTGGCCACCTGGTCTCCGCCCTGAACCTGGAAGGCGGTCGAGGCGCTGCTGAAGCTCAATTGCGACTGGTTGGCGGCGTTGGTGGTGATGGCCGCGGTGACATCCGCATTCTTGAACGCCGTCGCCTGCTGGCTGTTGCCGTTTCCGGCTGCCGCGATGGCGGCATTCACCGCCGTGACCAGAGTCCCGGTATCGGTAACGCCGTTCAGGTTTACTGCCAGCGTGATGGTGTCGCCGCCGCTGGTGTTGGAGAATCCCGGGCCGGTGATCGTGAAATCGGTGGTGTTGTTGGAAATGGACGCCTGGTTGGTGGCGTTGGACAGGATGTTCGCGACGCTGGTGGTGCTGCCGTCGCCGATGTCGGTGGTCGCCGAGCCCGAAGCCTGCACGCCTTCGAGGCCGAGGCTCTTCGCATCTACCGTCGCCTGGCTGAGGTCGACGCCGACGCTGCCGTTAGTGGCCGCGCTGATGCCGTTGGAGGACTGGCCGCCGCCGACGAATACGCTCAGGTTCGTGGCCAAGGATCCGCCCGTGTTCAAGCCGATCGCCTGCGCCTGGCGATTAATTTCGCCGAGCACGCTCTGGAATTCCGTGTTCAGAACCGTACGGTCGCCGGTGAAGGTTCCCGAAGCCGATTCCGTGGCCAGCGAGCGGGCTGTGTCAAGAAGGTTCCCGATGCTGCTCATTCCGCCGTCGGCAATCTGCAGCTCGTTCTGTCCGTTGGTGGCGTTCTGGATTCCCTGCGTCAGCACGGCTTCCGTGGAACGGTCGCCGTTGGCGATCGCGAGGCCAGCAGCGTCGTCTCCCGAGTTCACGATGCGGAGGCCCGATGTGACCTCATTGATCGTCTGGTTCTGGAAGTTGCTGGTCTGGGTTAGATAATTTTCCGCCTGCAACGAGGCGACGTTTGTGTTAATTGAAAAAGACATGATTTTATTCTTTCCTTGAATTCTGTTCTCGCCGGGAATCCTTTCCCGGTTCTTACAGCGCTCTTATCGGTGACGTTTGGCGCTTCTTGAGCGTCCGCAGCACAGAATTTACCGCGGCGCCCGATCTTCCCTTCGACGCGGCAACGTTTTGCTGCCCCGTAATTTGAATTTCTTTGCGCAGCACCACCACTTCCTTTGGTGCGCGGATGCCGAGCTTCACGTGCGAGTTTCCCGTTTCGAGAATCTCGATTTCGATCTCATCGCCGATCAGCAGCGTTTCTCCGGAACGGCGCCGGATCACGAGCATAGGGCCTGCTTATGGGAGTACAACGAATCCGAGCGGACTGCCTGCACCGCTCGCCCGTTATCGAGGTTGACCACCACCGGCGCCAATAAATTGGCGGTGGGCGGCGAATTTTCGGCGGCCGTAATGACCGCGAAAGACACCAGACGGGACTTAGCCGAAGCTCCAATCGTCGCGCGATCTTCCGCTGTGAGCGCCAGCCGGTAATCGGGATCGATCAACGCTACCGGTAACAGAAGAAACGACAATTCCGGGTTGGTCTCGCTCTCGAGAAACAGCAGCGGCTTCCGATCGATCAGCCGGAAGCGCCGCTCGGTTTCGAACGCCGGGATCCCGTTGGGAAATTCCAGAGTGCAGATCACTTGCGGCTGGTGAAGGCACGTTCCCTGCCATTACACTTGAGTATTGACGCTCCATCCGAAGCAGTCCGCTTACACCGAAGCCCGCATCGCCTACTGGGAGCAATATGAGCGATCGAGCAGCCGCTTCGATATATTGCGCAGCGGCTATCGCGAAAGGCTTGCCGAGTTCTATCGATTCCTGATTCCGCCCGGGATGCGCGTTTTAGAACTGGGCTCCGGTGAAGGCGATTTGCTCGCCGCGGTACAGCCCGCGGTTGGGGTTGGGGTCGATTTTTGCCCGGCCATGATTCACCGCGCCCACGCCAAATATCCCCATTTGCGATTCGTCGAGGGCGATGCTCATTTTATTGACCTGAAAGGCGAAACGTTCGACTTTATCATCGTTTCAGATCTGGTGAACGATCTGTGGAACGTGCAGCAGGCGTTCGCCAACGCGCTTCACTTCGCCCATCCCGGCACGCGCATCGTGATTAATTCCTATAGCCGGCTATGGGAAGGACCCCGCAGAATCGCGGAGTGGACCGGCTTCGCGAAGAAACAGCCTTTACAGAACTGGCTGACGCGAGAGGATCTGGAAAATCTCCTGTACCTCGCCGATTTCGAGGTCATCCGCACCTCGCAAGAGGTCTTATTGCCCCTTAATGTGCCTCTTATCGCACCCCTGGCGAACAAAATCGCGGTTAAATTGTGGCCCATACGCCATTTGGGACTGACAAACTTTGTGATCGCGCGTCCTAGACCCCATACGCAGCACAGCGCCGAGCCTATTGTCAGCGTGATCGTCGCCGCGCGCAATGAACAGGGCAACATCGCGAATATTTTCGACCGCGTTCCGCAAATGGGCGGCGGCACCGAACTGATTTTCGTCGAGGGTGGCTCGAAAGACGACACCTACGCCACCATCGAACGCGAAATTGCAGCCCGCGGACCGTTAGGGCCGGCCGGTCCGGCGCAGCTTTATAGGCAATCCGGCAAAGGAAAGGGAGACGCGGTTCGTCTGGGGTTCGCCAAGGCTGCCGGCGAAGTGTTGATGATCCTGGATGCGGACCTTACCGTCCCTCCCGAGGATCTGCCTCACTTCTACGATGCCTGGCGATCCGGCCGCGGCGAGTTTGTCAACGGCGTCCGCCTGGTGTATCCCATGGAAGGCGGCGCCATGCGATTCTTCAATTTCCTGGGCAACAAGTTTTTCAGTCTGGCATTCTCCTGGCTGCTGGGGCAGAGCATTAAAGACACTCTGTGCGGCACCAAAGTGCTGAGCCGCAAGCAATATCAGATGATTGCCGACAATCGCGCCTACTTCGGCGACTTCGACCCCTTCGGCGATTTCGATCTGATTTTCGGCGCCGCCCACTTCAGCATGAAAATCGTAGATCTGCCCGTCCGCTACGCCGAGCGCGTGTACGGCGAAACCAATATCCAACGCTGGAGCCACGGGTGGCTACTGTTGAAAATGGTGGTCTATGCCATGTGGCGCCTTAAATTCGTATAGGGATTTGCGGCTGGAGCCTCGCGCCCTAGAACATTAGGTTTATTAAATTAGGCCAATACACCTAGTGCTTCGTTATCTTTCGATCGTTAAGATAATGGTGTAACGTTGCGGAGCCCAAATGAAGAAGCTAAATTATCTAATACTGAGAATGAAGATTTGGAGCGATTCCAAAGGTCAGGATCTTATCGAATACTCGCTGATGGCCGGCTTTGTAGCGGTCGCGGCGGGTGCGATCATGCCCGGTGTCGCCACCAGCATCAGCAAGATTTTCTCGAGCGTCGCCTCGGTGATGAAGAATTCGGCGACGCAGAGCTAGTGGCTGGTTGATGTTGCGCGGACGCTCAGGAGGCTGCTGAAAAACCGTGCAGATCGCTTCCTGCGGTCGCGGCTCGGAACACGCCGCACGAGCAATCAGTAGCCTCTCACGCATGGCGGCTCAGCATCCGTTCGGAGCCGCGACCGTCAGGAAGCGGGTAGACAGGAAACCGCACTAACGAAGTGCCGGTCATGTCGTAATCGAAAAACAGTCCACCGGGTTCAGCCGCTTCGCGCGGCTAGCGCACCCCAATTAAACCCCGCGCCGAATCCCGCGAACACCACTGTTCCCGCCGACGGCTCCCACTCCGCCGCGGCAATGAACATGGAGGCCGAAGACGTGTTTCCGTACTTCGCCACGTTCGAGAACATCAACGACGGGTCGACCCCCAAGGCCTTCGCCACTCTCACAATCAGGTTCTGATTCGCCTGATGCATCACGAACTGCGTGACATCCTTCGCCGCGATATTCTGGCGCTGCAGTACTTCCTCGATCACCGCCGGCAACTTGCGCGCGGCTTGCAGGATCACGGTCAGCCCCTTCATCCACAGCGGCGAGCCCCACTCGAGCGTCAGGTCGTCTCGAAACGCGCCGTCGGTATGAAGGACCGAATCGAGCACCTCAAAACGGCCCGCGCGCGCGCTGACCAGCGCCGCTCCGGCCCCGTCGCCGAAAAGAACCGCCGTGTTCTGATCGAGCGCCGCTCCTTGAATCACAGCCGACATTTTCTCCGCCGCAATGACCAGCACATCTCCATAGGTTTCCGCCAGCCGCGACGCGAGGGACAGCCCGAATATCGATCCCGCGCTCGCCACCGGCAAGTCGATCACCGGCGTTGCGTTCAACCCCAGCGCCGCGGCCACGGCCGACGCCGGCCCCGGGAAGCGACGCTCCGCGCTGCCGCTCGATACGATCAACAAACCCAGTTGCGATGCATCGACGCCGGCCTTCTGCAAACAATCGCGCGCCGCGCCGATCGCGAGGTCGGCGACGGTCTCTTCTCCGGCCCAGCGCCGTTCGCGAATCCCGGAAACGCTCTCGATCCACTCCGGCGTGCAGCCTAGCTGCGCAGCCAGTTCGGCGTTGGTGACCACTCGATCCGGCAGGTGTGCGCCGAAGGCGTGAATGTAAGAGGTAGCCGGCATGTGAAGATTCCACAGACTAAAGTCTGTGCCACCTAAACACCCATGGTGGCACGAAAAACTTCAAGCCCGTATGGAGTGGTGGCACAGGCTTCAGCCTGTGATTTTGGCATGTTCGGAAAGATACGCTTCTATCCGCGCGATGGAATCGAATTTGCGCGGATTCAAGTCCGCATCCGGCACCTTGAAGGAAAACTCTTCCTCGAGGCCGCTCACTAAATCCGGCAATGCGAACGAGTCGAGCAGTCCGCTCTCGAACAGCGAATCCTCGTCGCCGATATTCAACGGCTCCGTGGTGACTTTTTTCAGTACTTTCAATAAGCGATCGCGCATGCCCACATTATCGCGCGGAAGTCGGGTGGGGCAGGCGGTTTCGCCTGCCTTTAGCGAAAATACGCGGACATGGATTCGTATTCCGTCTTAAAATCGGCGAGGACCGTTTCCAACTGCTCGGCGCTCAATCCCAACGACTCGATTAACGTTGGATCCGCGGTGTCCGAACAATCTTTGACGATCGAAATTCCGGTCGAATTTAAGTACTGATTCGCAGCGTCGATCACGCGGCTCAGCGGAATACAGCCCGGGCCGACCAGCGTTGGATCCATCTCCGGTGCATGGTGATAGCGCACGGCGTTCTGAATCGGTTCCGGAAGATTCCAGTGCGCCAGGGCCTCCGCGGATAGCTCGGGATGGGTGAGCCCGGTCACTTCCATCTCGCACTCCAGCAGCGATTTCTCTCCCGCCCCATACATCGCTAAAATGCTGCTGTATTCCTCGGTGAGTCCCAGCGCCATCAGCAGCCGCCCCACGTCGTGCAACAAACCCGCGACAAAAGCGCCCTCAGGATAATCCACACATAACCGCTGCGAAAGCAGATCGCTCAGAGTCGCCGTCGCCGCGGAATGCATGTTGAAGCGCGCCATCGACCAGGTCGGCGGCGTATGCACTTGATTCCACATCCGCGTGATCGACATGCCCAGCACCGCGTTGCGCAGCTTGTTGATTCCCAGCAGACTCAGCGCATGCCGCACGGAATTGATGCTGCCGCGCCGGGCATATAGCGCCGAGTTGACCAGGTGCAGCAGGTTGCCTGCCACCACCGGATCCTTCTCAATTAGCTCCCCCAGCTTGTTGAACGGCACGTCCTCCTTGGCCAGCGACGCCAGCAGGCGATTCAAGATCGGTGAGAACGGCGGCAGTTCCCCCAGGCACCGGATTGCACGGGCTCGGAGTAGTTCGCTGTCCACCTTGGGTTCAGTCAGTGGTACCACGTCCGGCTTATCGTCGGCGCAGCCGGAAAGCTGAGGATAGGATAATCCCTGCCACGCTCAACACGCTGAGGACACTGATGGTTGCGCCCCAGGCAAACCAGTTCGACCGGTACCGAAATGTCAGCTCATGACTTCCCGCCGGGACGAACACGCCCGAAAGAGCGTCGTCTACCGCATAAACAGGAGTCGACTTTCCGTCGATAGCGGCCGTCCACCCGGGGAAATAAGGAACCGCGATTCGCAGCAGACACTCGTACGCGGCAGAGTAACTAGCCCGATAGGAATCGCCCGTGTAGTTCACGATATGGACGGTAGTAGCACCCGGCGCGAGCGGGCGTAGAGGCGCCTCGACAATCGCCCATTGCGTCTGATCGAGCGAAGGGAGCAGTCCCTTCGCCGCCGAGTGATTGGCGACAAATTTGACCTGCGGCGGCGCGGAGATCCGCTCGAACACGTTGGTATTTTCGAACATCGCACCCCTCTGCGTATCGATCCCATGCGTCACGGCCAGCCCGTTCAGCAAGCTCGCATTCTTCTCCAGAGCCGCTAGATATTCGCTATACCGCGAAAGTTCCAGAGGGTTATATCCATACGTGACCTCCGTACGCCCTTCAAGCGAGCTGTTCAGCGGACCGAACGCGTTGGTGTCATAAGGAGACCAGATCCGCGTGAACGGCTTCTGCTTCACCTGCGCGATACTATTCTGGAACGCCGTGAACGGGTCGCCGTATTTTTCGGCGAAGCTCGTGCTCATGTAGGCCATCTGATTGTCGGCCATGTTCCAATACCAAAGATCGCCGGCGGTCGCCACCAGGATCGCCACCATCAGCCAGGACTTGCGGAATCGTTCGGCAACCCAAGCCGCGCCCGCCGCCGCCGCCAGCGCCAACCCCAGCGCCACCACGAACCATATATGGACCGGCGCGCGGACGCTCTTAAATCCCGGCAAAAGTGTGAGCACGGAGTACAGCCCCGCGCGCGGCCCCAACGCGTACCACAGCGCGGGAACCATCAGCGCCAGCGCGATCCAACTACGTTTTTTCCAGATCCCAATGACCGCCAAAGGGAGCAGCAGAAATCCCGCATAGAAATAAAACTGCGTAATGTCCGGAGGGCCCGAGTAGTTCCCGGATGCGGCTCCATAAAAGTTGGGCAACACCAAAGTAGCTAAAGCCGCGGGGACCAGAGCGGCGTTCGTGGCTCCGTGAAAATTGGCGGCCGCGCGGTCCGATTGTGCGGTCAATTCGAGACCGGGCAGAATTTGGATTGCTCCCAATAAGAACGCGGCCAGCGTAGTCGCAATCAGAACGAGGACGGATCGTTTCCAGGGAGCTCGTCTCGCGATCACAAACAATGCTAATGCGAAAAACGAATAGAGCGCGGTTTGAAAATGCCCCACGAGCACTATCAACCCGCCGATCACGCCCGGCAGCAACATCGCAACGAAGGTCTCCGCCTCCAGCGCGAGCAGCGCCGACCACAACAGCCACGGCAGCAGCGCCGCGGTTTCGAACATTCCTACATGCTAGCTGTGTCCCGCGAAAAATCCTCCACCGGCGTAGAACAAGGCGGCCACCAGAGCGAACATGTGATCCCCACCCAGCCTCCGCGCCAGCAGATAGGTTCCACACAGAGCCAGGAACGCGTGCAGAGCCAGTTCCCATTCAATCGCCTGGGGCGTGATTCCCAGCAGAAAAAACGGCCAATGCAGCGGGTACCAAGCTCCGGTCTGCGGATCGGCCAGAAAAGGAAAGCCTGAAAAAACGTAAGGAGTCCAGTGCGGCAGATGCCCCTCGCGCACATTGTCGGCGAAATATTTCTGCGCGGAGTAATGGACATCCACCGCGTCCCATTGAATCGATGTCTGGGAATCGAAGAGCGGCGTAAAGTAAAAAACGACAGTCGCCAGCGCGAACGCGGCCCAGACTTTGTAATTTCCCATGTGTGGTCTTCGTTATTTTACTCTGGAAGCACGATGCTCCCCAGACTGGTACTGCTGCTGACCGCCGCCTGCATGGCGCGCGCGGAATTTCTGCGGGTCGAGGTTCACATGAAAGATATGGACTGCGCCTCGTGTTCGGTCTCACTGGGGAAGGCCTTCGAAAAACTGCGCGGCGTGAAACACGTCGACCTCAGCATGAACGACGGAGCGGTAATCCTGGAGCTAGCCGATCAGAATCGGGTGACGCTGGAGCAAGTATGGGACGCGATCAAACGAGTCGGCTTCACTCCGGGAGAAACCAAGGTGGTCGTAAGGGGGGCGGTAAAAGGCGACGCCCTGACGATTTCAGTGCTCGATAAAACAATAAAAATCGAAGGCCGAGCCGCCGAATCAGAAAACATCGAGCTAAAAGGCACGCTAACCCCGCCCCCCGATCCGCGGACGCCCATGAAACTCCGAATAGCCGAATAGAGCCTGCCACCCGCTAATTCCCTAAGGCCCCAGTGGGGCAGGCCCCCTGGCCTGCGGGCAGAGTTTACCCGCCGCGGGCCCTCGTCGGCCTTTTTTCACAGCGGAGACTAGCTCTCTTTCTTCTTAGGAATCCTGGCCCCAGCCTCCCTCGCCTCACTCAGCCCAATAGCCACAGCCTGCTTCCTGTTCTTCACCTTCGCGCCGTTGCTCGACTTCAGGCTACCCTCCTTAAACTCCTTCATCACCTTATGAACCTTCTCTTGACCCTTTTCGCTTGGCATTACAACCTCCTTTTTACAGCAGCTTATCCGGCGTAATCGGCAAATCGCGGATCCTCTTGCCGGTGGCATGGTAAATCGCGTTAGCGATCGCCGCCGCCGAACCCGTGATCCCGATTTCCCCGATCCCCTTCGCCCCCATCGGGCTCACATGCGTGTCAGGCTCCTCGATCCAAAGCACGTCAATATCGCCCACATCGGCGTTCGTAGGAACGTGATATTCCGCCAGATTATTATTCACGATCCGTCCCAGCCTCTCATCGTAAGCCGTGTGCTCCAGCAGCGCGAAGCTGATGCCCCAGATCATGCCGCCCATAAATTGGCTGCGAGCGGTCTTCGCATTTAAAATTGTTCCCGCGCCAAACGCCCCCACCATTCGCGACACTTTGATTTGCCCCAGGTCCGCGTCGACCCGGACCTCCGCGAACTGCGCCCCAAACGAAAACATCGAATAGTCCCTGGTCTCCGCATTCTGCTTGGTCGACGCGCGACCCTCGATATAAGGCTGTCCCGTTCGCGCCACCAGGTCGCCGATCTTGACGCTCCGTCCTCGAACCGTAACGAAGCCGTTCGCCAGCGACATGTCCCCCGCCGTCTCTCCCGAGACCGCAAATCCCGGATCCGACATCGCCAAATCAAATATTTTCTGCCGCAGCGCCTGAGCCGCTTCTTCCACCGCGGTCCCCGCCGTCGCCGCCGTTTGCGACCCGCCCGAAACCGGCGTCTCCGGATACCGCGTATCGCCGAGCTTGAACGTCACCGCCGTCACCGGAACGCGCAGAGCATCCGCGGCGATCTGGGTCATGATCGTGTACGTGCCTCCGCCGACATCTTGCGTGCCTGCTTCCACCAGAATCGTTCCGTCAGGATTCATTCGCGCCAGCGCCGAAGCCGGACTGCGCCGCGCCGGATAAACCGCGGTCGCCATGCCCCAGCCGATCAGCGTGTGCCCATCTCGCATGGAGCGCGGCTCCGGCTTGCGGCCGGCCCATCCGAATTTCTCAGCGCCTTTTTGATAACACTCCCGCAGCGATTTCCCGGACCATGGAAGCTTCTTCTCTTCGTCGCGCTCCGCGTAATTCTTCAGCCGCAGTTCCAGCGGATCCATTTTCAGCTTCACCGCCAGCTCATCCATCGCGACTTCCAGCGCAAAGGTGCCCGGCGCCTCGCCCGGCGCGCGAGTATACGAAGGCGTCCCAATATCCGACCGGATCAGCTTCTGCACCGTGGAATTATTCGGAACCGAATAGAGCATCCGCGTCGGCAGCGTTGCCGTCTCGGTAAATTCGTCGAAGGTGGAAGTGTGCGTGATGGTCTCGTTCTTCAGCGCCTCTAGCTTCCCGTCCGCCCCGGCGCCTACAGAAATCGTCTGGTGCGTAGCCGACCGGCAGCCCACCGGACCAAACATCTGCGGACGCCGCACCACCAGCTTCACCGGCCTCTTCACCTCGCGCGCCGCCAGCGCGCAAATCATGGTGTGGGACCAGCATGGCCCCTTGCTTCCGAATCCTCCGCCCAGAAACAGGGAAATCACGCGAACGTTTTCCGGATCCAGGCCCAGCAGTTCTCCCACGCGTTTGCGATCTCCGAAAATGCCTTGCGAAGCGTCGTACAGCGTCAGCTTGTCATTGCCCTCCCAGACTGCGATCGTCGCATGCGGCTCCAACGGCGAATGGGTTTGAAAAGGCGTGGTATAGATCTCCTCCATTCGTGTGCCGGCGTGCGGAAACTCATTCTCGAAATCGCCGCGGCTGCTGGCGCCGGGGTCTCTCGCCCCCCCCACTTTCTTCGGGATGTACGCATGCGGAAGCCCTTGATCCAGGCGAATCGAAGGAGCCTGCTCCGCATACTGCGCGGTCACCAGCCGAGCCGCCTCCGCCGCTGCCTCGAACGTTTCCGCAACTGCCACGGCAATGGGCTGGCCTCCATAAAGAATCCGATCGTCCTGCAATAATTGGATCGCGCGATCCGCCGGAGACGACGGCGACACGGTGCTCGGATCCTTCGCCAGCTTGAGTTTATTCTTATGGGTCAGTACCGCGATCACACCCGGTACTTTTTCGGCATTGCGCGCATCGATCGCGACGATTCGCCCCTTCGCGATCGCGCTCGTCGCCAGCACCGCGTGCGCCAGATTTGGAATATTCCAAGGGTTGACCGATAGCGTCAGGCATTGGATTCTCCCAGCGCCCGTACGACGCTTCTCCGCGCAAGTTCGATTTTGAATCCGTTGTACCGGTGCGCTTGCGCGCCCTGCACGATCATGTCTGCCGCCAGCCGATAGCTGGCGTCGTTCGCTTCTTTTCCAACCAAAACCTGCTCCGCCTGGACTATTCTCCAAGGCCTGGGAGCAACCCCTCCCAGTGCGATGCGAGCCTTACGAATACGATTCCCCGCGTCGACATCGATCACGCTCGCCACCGACACCAGCGCGAACGCATAAGAGTTACGATCCCTAACTTTCAAGTAGTGCGATTTTTGTCCAATCGGCGCCGGTAAATTGACCGAGGTGATCAGCTCATCGTGCTTGAGAGTAGTTTCAATATGCGGCGTAGCTCCCGGCAGCCGATAGAACTCCGCCAGCGGAATCGACCTTTCGCCGGCCGGCCCTTTCACTTGCACCACCGCCTCCAGAGCCATCAGCGCAACCGCCATGTCGCTCGGATGAGTGGCGATGCAATGCTCGCTCCCGCCTAGAATCGCGTGAATGCGGTTGTATCCCTTCAGTGCCGCGCAGCCCGATCCCGGCACGCGTTTATTGCATTCGCGGTAGCTCGGATCGTAAAAATAAAAGCACCGCGTTCGCTGCAGCAGGTTCCCCGCCACCGTCGCCATATTGCGAATTTGCGGCGATGCTCCCGCGAGCAGCGCCTCCGACAGGACCGGATACTTTTCTCGTATCAGAGGATGATTCGCCACCGCCGAATTTTTAACCATCCCGCCAATCCGCACTCCGCCGCCGTGCTCTTCGATGTTCCTGAGTGGAATCCGCGTCACATCGATCAGCGCCGCCGGATGCTCGACTCCGTTCTTCATCAGATCAACGAGATTGGTTCCGCCGCCCAGGAACTTGGCATCTTGCGTTTTGATGGACACCAGCGCATCGTCCACCGACGATGTCCTTTTGTAAGTGAACGCGTTCATGACTTGGCCTCAACCGATCGGATCGCGGCCACGATATTCGGATAAGCTCCGCAGCGGCAGATATTGCCCGACATTCGTTCCCGAATCTCGGCGTCCGTCAGTTGCACCCGCGGCGTAGCTTTATGCGCCTCATCGAGCATCGCGACCGCCGAACAAATTTGGCCCGACGTGCAGAACCCGCATTGAAACCCGTCATGCTCGATAAACGCCGCCTGCATGGGATGCAATTGATTGCTATTCGCCAGCCCCTCAATCGTAGTGATCGAGTCGCCGTCCCGCGTGATGGCCAGCGTCAAACAGGAAATGACCCGCTCGCCGTTGACAATTACCGTGCACGCCCCGCATTGCCCGTGGTCGCAACCTTTCTTGGTGCCCGGCATATGAAGGTGCTCGCGCAGCAAATCGAGCAGCGTCACGCGCGGTTCAATATTCAAATCGTGGCGAACATTATTAATGGTGAGAGAACAGGCTTCCGCACCAGCCTCGCCAACCAAGACCGAGGGAACCAGAGCGGCTGCTCCAATGAAGGTTCGCCGCGTAAGATCGTTGGTATCCACACCCGTTGGAGACGGACTCCAAGACCTTCGTTTCGGTGCGAATTATGGTCAATTAAGGCTCGCAGACGTGCACTAAATGGTCATTTAAGGTCATTTAAGGAGTGTCTTCCGGCAAAGTCTTGCCCGGATAGACGCCCGCTTCGGAAAGGCGCGTCGTCGACGCATCGGCCGGCTCCGTCACCGTTTCGTCGACAATCTCCGATTCGAAAACCAGATCGGAGTTTTTGAGCGCATCCTCAAATTCCTGTTTGCGAGCGTCAACTATCTCATATTCCCAGACTTCCGCCGCCGCGCTGCCTAAAAACGAGTCATCTTCATCCAACCCGTCCTCGCCATGCTCCGCTTCGGATTCGAGCTCTTCCACGAGAACCTTCTCGGCAACTACGCCATCATCAAGATTCAGATCGAGTTCCGCGCTAGGGCGCATCGTCGATTCCTCTCGCTTCGTAAACGCAACCCGGTATCTCATACTTCGCTAGAGTCGAACCATCACCCCGAAGTTTCGAGTAATTGCAACAAATCATTCAACCTGCGCCTGCTCACTTCGAGCCGGCTGCCATTCGAGAGCAGCACTTCCCCGCTGCCGCCGGGCAGCGGAAAAACCTGCTCCACCGCATTCAGATTAATCAATGCTGCCCGCGAGATACGAAAAAACCGCGACGGGTCTAGGCGCAGTTCCAGCTCATTGAGAGTAGGACCCATAAAATATTGCCCACCCGCCGCAATCAGTTTCGTCAGCCCGTCCTCCGACGAAAAATAAAGCACCCGCGATTCGCCAACCACTTGATAATGCGATGCATTCTTCACCAGGAATCGAGCCGGCCGCGCCGCCTTCGGCGTGCGAACGCGCTGCAGCGCCTCCGCCAACCGAACGCGGCTGATCGGTTTTAAAAGATAATCGACCGCGTGCAATTCAAAAGCATCCACTGCATGTTGATCGTGGGCGGTGCAGAAAATGATTTGCGGACGAGGGGCCGGCAGCCTCGAAGCGACGTCGATTCCGTTACATACCGGCATCTGGATGTCGAGCAGCAGGACGTCGGGCCGGAGCTCGGCCACCAGCCGGATCGCCTCCGCGCCGCTCGAAGCTTCGCCCGCGACCTCGAACCCTTCCAGCGAAGCGAGCATCTGCCGCAGCCGCGCGCGCGCCGGCGCTTCGTCATCTACGATTAGAATTCGCATGGGGAATGCTCAAGAAAACCTGGGTTCCCTCCCGGCCGTTTTCCCAACGCAATTGGGCGCAGCTGCCATAATAACCCGCAATTCTATCAGCGACATTGCGCAAACCGTGACCATTGTTGCCGATTGAAAAGCCGGGCGGAAATCCCGGGCCGTTGTCTGATACCTCGACGCACAGCAGCTCGCCCGCAAGCGCCACTTTCACGCCGACCATTCCCGAGCCTTCGATCGCTGAAACACCATGTTTAATGGCGTTTTCGACCAAAGGCTGAATGGTCATGGCGGGAACTGGCACCGAAGCCGCCGCGCCATCGACGCCGAACTCCACACGCAAGCGGTCGCCGAAACGAGCTTGTTCCACGCGCAGATAGGCGGTCACGAATTCGATTTCTTCATCGAGGCGGACCCATTCATTTTCGGATTGACGCAGAGTGTAGCGCAGAACGAGCGCCAGTTGCTCGATGGTCTCGTCCGCCAGGCGAGGCTGCTCGACGATCAATCCCGCGATTGCGTTCAGAGCGTTAAATAAGAAATGCGGATTCATCTGCGCGCGCAGCGCCTTCAACTCCGCGCGGCTCGCCAGCCACTCCAGACGTTGCTCGCGCTCGCGGAAGCGGACATTTTCAAGAACGACTCCGAGCGTCCGCGAGAGCGACTGGAGCAGGCGATGATCGTCGCTTAAGAAAGGCATCCCGTCGGGGCGCGCTTCGATGTTAGCCATTGGTTCTTGATCGAACGAAACAGTGGCGGGGGCTTGAAAAATTTCGCGCAGGCCGGCGACCGCGCGCTCCCGCAGATCCTCTTCGGTGGACGCGATTTGTATATTGCGGATGAACCTTTGCTCCGCTTCCGGAAACGAGAACCTCCGCCGCAGCCATCCGCGATCGATCGCGCCCGCGATGCCGTGGTATGCCCAGGGCGCAATCAGCCAGAAAGGCGCGAGGGCCAGGGCGCAGAGCCAGCAGCGGTACCAGTCGACCGGCGAACCGGTTAGCCTGAATCCGAGCATTAGAATCGGAGGCAGACCAAGCAGCGCCGCCGCGAAAAACGCTCCTCTCTTGATGAGGAGATCGAAAAACATCAGGCGCTCTTCGTAATAAAGAGTCACGCAGAAGAACGCGAGCAATAGATAGTCCGGCAGAAGACTCAACCAAGGGCTGGACAGTAAAAGATTTAAAGCCGCGCTCAAGGCCATCAGTGTGAGCAGCGCCTGATTCCATCGCCGCTGATTGCGCGAGCCGGTGCGGCTCGAAACAGATTGCGCCGCGAGTGCGAGCAGCGCGGCAATCCCGAAGCTTACGGCGGGAGCGCTGCTCATCCATTCCGTGA
>Ga0302325_10010373_pt1 | contig 20213 bp, 13 predicted proteins | sample Palsa_T0_2_FD_201948 | JGI IMG/M metagenome (GOLD analysis project Ga0302325, IMG submission 201948) | Peat permafrost microbial communities from Stordalen Mire near Abisko, Sweden - Palsa_T0_2 | ecosystem: Environmental > Terrestrial > Soil > Palsa > Peat permafrost | place: Sweden: Abisko...
ACCGGCTGTGAACTCGGCCTGCACACGACGCGAAAAATGGGCTGTAAAAGAGAACGATTCTTGGATACACTCTGTCATCAAAGGCCGCTACTTTTCTCGGCATTTGCTACGTCTCGACAACGCAGTTATGCCTCAAAACAGCGGCCTTTTGCCACTTATTTCTTCTCTCTACCTTTACTCATCACCTACACCGCGTGAGAAACCACGGCTAGCCTCATGGCAGCGATCTTCAGGTCGCGATCGTCATTTCGTTGCAAACCGTCCCCGCCGCCGACCGTCTACAAACAAGGCATCCAATTGCAGCCAACTTCGAAGCTCCTCCGAATCGATTCCATGACCCCTTCTGTCGCCGCGCATTACGACAGCCGCGTTGTCCGGCCCGAGCGCGGTCTTGTAAGCTGGATAGTGATGCGTCTTCCTGTAAGTCTTTCTGCCCTTGCTGCAATTGCAGCGCTGATTCTGTCTTTCCCGCCCTGCTCCCACGCTCAGGCCCAAAGCCAGACCGCGCCGCCCCAATCTCCTGTGAGCGGGACCTATATCTCAATCGATCCGCTGGCGAATATCCATTACGACAACCGCTACGATCTGTCCCTCGGCTTGGCCTATGACCACATGAAAGCCGGACCGACGCTGCTGCAAGGGTCCAACCTCGGCGGCCTCGATCTCTCCGGCTCGTATTGGTTCACCCAGCACTGGGCTCTCGAAGGCTCCGGACGGGGCTACCTCGGCACCAGCGGCGCCGCTCCGAATGCCTACGCCATTAATGGACCATTTGTGAGCCAGTATTTCTTCGTCGCCGGGCCAGAGTGGCTTGGACCGCACAATAAGCACGGCGCGCTGATTGCCCACGCATTGGTCGGCGGAGCCTACGGCAACTTCGACACCGATCTGCGCGGCCAGTCCCCCTCAGTCGTCGACTTCTACAACAACCAGCTCGCTCTCGGCGCCATCCTCGGCGGCCATTTTGATTTGAATCGCTCAGCCCATTGGGTTTTCCGCATCACACCCGATGCAGTCATTACCCGCTACGGCATTAACTACGGGAACAAAGTCACCCAGACCGATGTGAACTTCGCCATCTCCGTCGGCGCGGAATACCGGTTCAAGAAAAAGCGCTAGAAGTCTTTATCGCGTTATAGAAATGCGCGACGTTTCGCCCGATCAAGGCGGCGTCTCTTCAGTTGGATCCTGGTTACCTGCGGCGGAAGCGCCACGCATCGTTCGCAATTTTTTGTTTTTCATCGGGACCGCCAGCGTCTAAATTGGATTGGCTGCGCGTCTTACTCTTTGCGTGGTATCCTCCCTCGTTCGGCTCCACGTGTCTTAATGGAGCGACCGGCTGGATCGCATCCCCTGGGCTCATGAGTTTGCAGGGCGGATAGGCAGAAACCAAGAAAGCAGGATTTCTACGGACATGAGGGACACACTGGGCGTATTGCTTGCTGGAGGTGCAGGGGAACGGCTCTTTCCGCTGACCCGCGACCGTGCCAAACCGGCCGTGCCTTTCGGCGGGCACTATCGCATCATCGACATCACCCTCTCCAACTGCATCAATTCCGGCTTGCGCAAGGTTTACGTCCTCACCCAGTACAAAGCGCTCTCCCTCAATCGCCACATCCGCGAAGGATGGACCGGCATCGTTGGCCAGGAACTCGGCGAGTTCTACGAGCTGTTGCCGCCCATGCAGCGCACCGGCGGCAATTGGTATATGGGCACCGCCGACGCGGTTTACCAGAATATCTACTCCATCGGCAGCGAGCAGCCCTCGCACGTCATCATTCTTTCCGGCGATCACATCTACAAAATGGACTACAGCCGCATGATGGAGTACCACCGCGAACAGCACGCCGAGGTCACCCTCGCCACTCTCCCGATCTCGCCCGATGAGGTCAAGCAATTCGGCATAGTCGAGGTGGCCCCCAGCGGCGAGGTCGTAGGATTCGAGGAGAAGCCGGCCAGCACCACCATTCGCTCACCCTTTAACCGCAATGCGGTCGATGCTTCCATGGGCATCTACATTTTCGACACCGAATGCCTGCTGAAAGCGTTGATCGCCGACGCCGAGGACCCCAATTCGAAACACGACTTTGGCCACAACATCCTGCCAGGTTTGCTGGGCAAGAAAAAGGTGATGGCCTACAGTTTCGTCGACGAGAACAAGCAGCAGGCTCTCTATTGGCGCGACGTCGGCACGCTCGATGCCTACTATGACGCCAACATGGACCTCTGCTCTGTTTCGCCGACCTTCAACCTCTACGACAAAAGCTGGCCCATGCGCACACGCGTTCGCCAATACCCGCCGGCCAAGTTTGTCTTCGGCGAGCCAGGCCGCACTGGCATGGCCGTCAACTCGGTAATCACCGCCGGCGTCATCATCTCGGGAGCATCGGTTTCGAACTCCGTCCTCTCGCAAGATGTCCGGGTGAATTCGTATTCCGACGTCGACGCCAGCATCATCTTTTCGCACGTCAACATCGGCCGCCACTGTCGCATCCGCCGCGCCATCATCGATCGCGACGTCCACATCCCCGAGGGCACCGTTATCGGCTACGACCCAGTCGAAGACAAGCGCCGCTACTTCGTCACCCCATCGGGACTGACCATCGTCACCCGTGACGCGTCGCTCTTCGAGAATCCCGTCGATCCGGATTTCCTGGAACGGTACTGACACCGCGCGTGTCCACGGCACCGATTCATTGGCAATGAACGGCTTTGAAGAATGATTTATCGTCCCCAGCGTGCAACATTGCCCTTCGAACAGCACTCGAGGAGATACTTGACCGATCTCCACGCGAAGCGATTTCCAAGCCTGGCACTTTCGCCAGACGTCATGTCCAGGCCATCAGGCCGCTACTGAACAAGCCCTTCGTTTGATTTCAGTTTGAGCGTGAGTCGATCGCTGGTTTTAGTTGAGCGGAGAGCACCGTTCGGCGCCGGCGAGCCACTGCGACAGGCAGATGGCCGGCGATACGCTTGCTCGCAAACTCCACTCCATAAACAAAACGCAGCATCGGGCCAAAGCTGCTGGCCGCCGCAAGGCCCGCAAAATAAAGGCCGGATACAGAGGCCTCGAAGTGTGAACTCAGCACCGGGGAGCCGTTCGCCTGTCGGGCGATCTGGGCGCGGAGCGCGGGATCGACGAAGGTGAGCCTATTGATGTCGACCCGGTAGCCTGTCCCCATCACCAGGTGATCGGCAACATGGGTTCTCTCACCGGATGGGCCGGCAAAGTGCAAATTCAGCCTACCGTCGACGACCTCTGCGCGCTTGAGTTGCCGGCCGCAGTGCACTGGTACCTTTTCCTCGATTGTTTTCTTGATCGTCCAGTTGCCCGCAGGGCCCAGGTGGCGGCGGCCGATTTCGAGGCGCAAAGCTTCCGGAAGAGACCAGTACACCAGCGGCAGATGCACACAAGCCCAGCTTCTCCAGCTGGGACCAAGGCCGGTCCATGGCGCGCGAATCCTCTCCATCAGCGGTCGCCGGAGATTCGGCGACTCATGGATGTTTACCGACGACTCCCGCACAAAGACCTGAGCTTGGGCTCCCGCGTCGGCGGCGAGTGCAGCAAATCCCAGTGCCGAAGCACCTCCGCCGATCACCGCCAGCGACTTGCCAGCAAACTTCTCCAACGCCGCATGATCGTAGGTGTGCGAGACAAACTGCGGCCCCAGGTCGCGCAATTCGGCCGGTAGATAGTCGTAGAAGCGAATCCCAGTAGCTAGAATGACCACGTGCGCGATCAACTCTTCTCCGCTCTCCAGCGTCAGGCGATAGTCTTCGCCGGATTTCGCCAGGGCGGTCACGTCGACGGGCTCAAGATGCGGCACCAAATGGCGCTGAAACGCCTGCCCGTACTCGACAAACTTGGCCAAAGGCAACGGAAAGCCGATGTCCCGGTACGGCAGGCCCTGGGCCTTGCAAAAGGCTTTCAGGGTGAATTTTCCCGTGGGCTCGTAGAGAGACGAAGCGAACGCTTCCGATTTCAGATGCATGCCCCGCGGCATATGTTCTGCCCACGTATGCATCGGAGCGCCGAAGACGCGATGAGCGATTCCGCGGGCGCGAAGGGTGGCAGCGAGGGATAGGCCGTACGGGCCGGCTCCAACAATGGCAATATCAGTCTTGGTTCTCAACGATGCGGCCTCAGAACACTATTCTGCAGGTATTTGCGCTCGAACGAAATTCCTCGATGGTCACTTCCTCTCGCACAGAAGTGATAGTCTCCGTCCGGCTCAAGCCCATCCGGCAAATGCCAAACGGGAGGCGAAGGATGATGTAACTCACAGATAATTAATACCTTATTCTTGCTCCAATGCTACTGAATCCGAACGGATGCCCGTAATACCCTCCGGTTGCTCCGCCGCCAATAGTTATTTGCGGAAGGCCCTGGTGGCTCCCTCACGCGCCTGGCGCACTCCCCAAGATGAAGTGTCCCATCGCCTCTTTCCTTCGCACGCCCGACAACGGCGGTAGGCGTTGTGGGGTCGATGACTGACGATAAAACGAACTTGTTTTCGGGTATACTTCCGCGAAACCGGTGCCGAAATGAATAAACCAACGCGATTTATTGTCCGAGTGCTAGCGATCCTGCTGATCGCTGTAGGACTGATCTGGATTTTGCAGGGGATCGGCGTGCTGCCGGGCAGCTTCATGACGGGACAGATTCAGTGGGCATATCGTGGCGGAATTGCGGCCATTATGGGCGTGCTTCTTCTTCTGCTCGCGCGAGGCCGCAAATGAATCGAAGTCCGATGTGCCTTTGCTCCGACGTCCGGGTGTTTGCCTCCAACCTCCCGAGGGGCTCAGGCAGCGGAGCATACCGGAAGAAGCGCTTCGATTGCGTTGCAAGCCTCATTGAGGCCGTCTTCGGCCCGAACTTGTTCCCCAACCCGAGCTGCACACTCCGAAAACCGCTTCTCCGTAAGAAGCCGCTCCAGCTCCGCCGTTGCAGAGTTCACTGAATACGCGCTGCGCGGAAGATGAATGCCTGCCCCGAGCCGCTCGACTCGAACAGCGTTGTCTGGTTGATCCCATCCAAAAGGAACGATCAACTGAGGCCTGCCTGCAAACAACGCCTGACCAGTTGTGCCCGACCCGCCCTGATGAACAATGACAGCCGCGCTGCGAAACACCTGCGAGTAGGGCGCGTAAGGCAGCGCAAGAATTCCAGGCGATGGAGCACCAGGTGCGCCAGCAGTACCGACCAGCAAAGCGCGCCGTCCCAGTTTTCCCGCTGCCTCCGCACTGACTTCATAAAAATCTCCCGGCGCATGAACGGCTGTCGAGCCCTGCGTAAGAACGATCGGCGGCTCTGAGATCGCCAGAAACTCTGCGAGTCTTCTTTCGGCTTCAGTATCGGCTCCATGCCGATCGAAGAAGACGAAGCCGGTTTGCCGCGTCTGACGAGGCCAGTCAGGCTGCGCTCTGGCCAGCAGCGGAGAAAACATCGCCAGCACCAGATCAGGCGAAAATTTATCCCGGAATAAGGGATCGCAATCGGGCCGAAGTCCCTCGTCGCGCCGCAGCTTCCGCACAGGATCCCACCAATGCCTCGTTCCGCGCCGCCCCAGATTGAAAACCGCGCGATAGACGCGCCACCCAGCTTTGCGCACATGAATCAGCCACGGAACATTGACCATGACGGAGGGATCGTGCGCCGAGAAAAACGATGCCGGCGAAAGGATCGCGGACACCCATTTGAGTCCAAGCATCTCCGCCACCAGAGGCGCGGCATAGTTCAACTCCCCGGCAACCATCAGATCCACCCCGGCCGCCGCCTCAAGCAGATCCTCATAGGTCTCTCGCAGATGAGGAAGGACAATTTTCCGGAACAGGATCTCCGGCCCACGCTTCAAATCCTCGCATTGGCGGATCATCTCTCCGTCCGTCGGGTTCATATCCGGGCGGATGGGATGGAACTGGAGGCCGAGACTCTCGACCTTGGAGCGGTAGTACTCGATGGTTGCGATTGTCACGGAGTGTCCGCGGCGCTTGAGTTCCAATGCCAGCGCGAGACACGGATGCAAATCGCCAAGCGATCCGACAGTCGCGAACAAAACTCGCTTCGATTGAGTCTCGATTGTCAATCTGGCCTGCGAGGCAAGTTGCCTACGGGGATTATCCGACGCGAAAGTGCCGAGGGATCAAATGCCTCTCGGCGAAGCCGCCTTATTTCTTCTTGTAATCCTGAAATAGCTCGGGGAATTGCTGCTTCAGCGCTTCAATCTTAGGCCGGTCGCACACCAGGATGTATGGATTATCGGGATTCTGATCCGCATAATGCTGATGGTACGATTCCGCATCGTAGAACCCCTTCAACGGCACTACCTGCGTCACAATCGGCCGGGGAAATACATGCGCCGCATCAAGCTGCGCGATATAAGCCTGGCTGAGTTTCTTCTGCTCCTCGTTCGAATAGAAAATCGCCGACCGGTACGAGATGCCCACATCCGGCCCCTGCCGGTTAAGTTGCGTTGGGTCGTGCGCGACCGAGAAGTAGATGCGCAGCAACTGCCCATACGTGATCTTTGAAGGGTCATAAACCACGCGCACCGATTCTGCGTGGCCCGTCGTCTCCGTGGTCACCTGGTCGTAGGTCGCGGTCGCAGCCGTTCCGCCCGCATATCCCACGGTCGTGTCGATCACGCCCTTCACGCGCTCGAAGACCGATTGCGTGCCCCAGAAGCAGCCACCGGCAAACACCGCGGCCTCTTTACCCGGCTTTGCGGCCAGCGCGTCGTCGCTCGTCGCCGCGGGAATCGGCGCCCCGCTCGCAGCCTTCACTCCGCGCATCGCGACAAAAATTCCTGCCAACGCAAACACGGCGACGACGCCGATCGCTAGCAACCTTGATCCTGCCATCGTGGGGACCTCCGCGGCGTCTCTTTGAGATGCGCCGCCCCTATGAGATGAATCTACGTCGCAAAGGTATCGCGATCATTGCGATCAGTATTGCGCCAGCAGCACCTGATGGCCCAAGGGGAAAACGACGTAAGGATCCGCAAGCGCTCCATAGCTCACAAGTGGGCCCTTCCACACAATCGACCCATCCGCCAAAGAATACACCGCGTTTGTGCCCGGATCGTACACTGAATTCGCACTCGTGAATTGGGGATTGCTGATCTGGGGGACGGTGCCCGACGGAAATGTGAAAAGAGTCTGCCCCGTCGCGCTGTAGATGGCGCTGGTGAGATATGCGGGCGTGGTCGCGTTCGAAAAATTGCTGACCAAAAGCCGGCTGTTGTCGATCCACCCCTCGGCATATCCGGAAACAGTCGTGACCAAGGTTCCGTTCTGGTAGATGCTCGTGACCCCGTTTCCGTCGGTTGGCGTGGGCTCATTGGTCGCTGCAACGAGAGTTCCATCCGGCGAGAGAACCAGGGCGCCGTCGTCGGAATCGGACCAGATCGTGGGCGTTCCCGAGACGCCCGTCACTTGACGCGTAAAGGGGCCTCCGTCGATTAAGCTCTCACCTTCGGCAACAACTTGGCCCAGGTTTGTCCCCGATCCCGATAGGCTGAAGCTTACGAGGAATGGATGGATGAGCGTTTGAGGAAAAGTAAAGCTGCCGATCGTGCTCATCGAAGGAACCGCGGAGACAGTCAGTGTTGGAGTCCCAAAGGCCCCGTTAGAATAGCTGTCATAGGCGGTGAGAACACTCCCATCCGTGGAGAGAGCCATGTCCTCAGGAGCCGTACCGTTGCCGAAGATGAAGCCGCAGCTATCGTTGATAACGGTTCCGGTGCTCGGGTTAATGAAGTGGATCCCGGTTGTGGTCGAAAGCGCGACCAGATTCGGAGCCCCTGCGGTAGAAGAGGGTTCGCCGTAGCCAAAGCAGCGAGGGGTCGTTCCGGAAAGACTAAGCCCGTCAAAAATAACCTGGCCCGCCAAAACCCAGACTTGGGAGTTTTGCGCTGCGAACACTGGCAGGGACGTCTGCCATTGATAGCTAGAGAGCCCAAGATCCACGGGTTGCATCATTGCAGTCGGAGTTGCACCACTCAAGTCCACGATCTGGATGTCGGTAGAGCCAACAAAACTGACAAGGATGGCAATCGTTGTTCCCGATGACCATGAGAGCAAATTGGCCCCCGTAGTCGGATATGCCTGAATCAGGCTCCCGCTGCTGACCGAATAAACGGAGGTGCCCTGCCAAAACAGGTTTCCGTTTCCCATCAAACTCCGGCTTGACGCCAGGGTTGTCAGGAACGCTTCCTGCGTGCCCGCGGTCGAGTAGATCCATACGTTATTCGACATATTGGTAAAGAAGCTTTGCCCGTCAAGAAACCAGGAGTTGAAGCTGCCGGAGAATTGGGGACCCGTCGATGTGCCTCCGGAAGGAACGGAGATCGTCTGGATGACGTTTGCTCCCGCCGGTCCATTCGCAATCTGAACCTGTCCCGGCGCCGCATAGGGTGAGGCCGCGTGATAGTCTCCCGCGACAGTGAGTTCCGATTGCCCATCGGGCGACCAGACTGTGAGTCCGCTTGCGTTGCCGGTGCACAAGTAACTGCCGTCCGACGCGATCTGCGCCCAACTCTGCCCTTGCGCAACGGAGAAAGGTATAGAAGCAAGGGAATGGCCGTCCGTGATCGCATAAAGCTGTATCTGCGTCGCTGTGGATACAGCAAAAAACTGTCCGGTCAGGGGAGCTTGATTCGGGTTGCCGACCAGCCCAGTCGCTCCATCCCCGCTCGCCAGAATGCTGGCTGCGGTATAGCCCCAGAAAATCCAATCGCCCGACTGGTCCAGGCTCAGTAGCCGATCGGAGGCCAGTTGGACTGCGGTCACCGGGACTTGGTGTCCAAGATCGAGGAGCACTGTGGGCGCAGCCGCTACCGTGATGGTGATCTGTGCAGTCGTGCTCCCAACGCTGTCTGAAGCGGTGATAGTATAGGTTGCTTTCGGACTTGCTGCTGTCGGAGTCCCGACAATTGTGCCCAATGCTGGATCGAGCGTCAACCCGGCTGGCAAAGCCGGATTCGCTGAATAGCTCTCGACCGTCCCCGATACGGTAGGAGAATCTGCGGAGATGGCGAACCCGACAGTCCCATAGATCGCGGCCTGCGGATAGACCAGCTGGGAGGGCGCCGCCAGCACGGTGATGCTCAATGTAGCTGCAGTCGATCCTGCGGCGTTGGTCGCCGTCACGGTATAAGTGGCCTGGGGAGTTCCAGCCGAGGGCGTACCCGAGATCGTCCCCGTCGTTGCATCCAGCGTCAACCCCGCCGGGAGGGCAGGTGCAACCGAGTAGGAGGCGACGGTACCGCTCACAGTTGGAGTGTCCGGCGTAATCGCGGTCCCAACCGTCGCCGTGATCGAGGTCTGTGGATAGACGAGGTTGGATGGCGCAGCAAGCGCAACGGTAATTGTCAGCACGGCCGTGGTCGATCCACCGGAGTTGAATGCGGTGACCGCATAGGTCGCCTGGGCGGATGCCGCTGTGGGCGTACCGGAGATCGTCCCTGTCGTCGCATTCAGTGCCAACCCGGCGGGCAACGCAGGCGAGACCGTGTAGCCTGCAACGGTTCCGCTGACTGTCGGTGTGTCTTGCGCAATCGCGGTACCAGCTGTTGCGTTGATTGAGGTCTGGGGGTAGGTCAGATTGGAGGGCGCCGAACCCCCTCCGCTGCCACTGCCGGAACCCGATCCGCCGCAGCCCGACTGCAGAATACAAAGAAGCCCTGCGCAGGAAAGGAGCATTCTCGAAGCGAATCTGCTCGATAAATGCATTGAAGGGCCTCAGCTCGGAAGTATATGCCCGCGCTCTTCTTGCTGCCGCATCTCAAGCTCTCCGGCTCCAACGATTTGCGACGCGACGGTTCCGCGAAACGAATCGGAAAGTAATCTGGGGCTCCGCGCAAAGTGCGTCCTGGCTTCGATGGAAGACGGTCGGGATGGCTCTTCCCGATCAACGGAACCATCCTACAAAATCATGCGTATAGCTCCCTATGGCATGCGCGGGTACATTAAGCTGGAGCATGATGGGGCTGGCAGCCCCGCCCAAACCTCCACGGCGTGCGCTCCAGCCCAGCGAGGCAAGCACCTCCCAACGCGGCGGGCCGCCCAAAGCCAATCCCGCTGCCGCACTTGAAGGAGCGCATAGGGCTCGCGTGGCGCGCGAGGAGGTTAGACCGCTGGAGATCGACTGGTCCCAGGTTGTCCGCCGCTGCATGGACGGGGATTCCGGCGCATGGGCCGAGCTGGTCCGCACGCACCATCGGCGTGTCTACGGCCTCTGCTACCGTTTTACCAACAATGCCGCCGACGCCGAAGATCTAACCCAGGACGTCTTCCTGAAAATTTATTCCAATCTTGCCAGCTTCGACTTTGGGCGCGGCAGTCTCCAGGTTTGGATCACCACCATGACCCGCAACCTGCTGGTCGACAACTTCCGCCGTACGCGCAATCTGCGCGCCACCGGCTCCCTCGATGAGGGCTGGGATGTGACCGACGAACTGCGGCCAATCGACCGGCTGACCTCCGAGGGTCCGTCGCCCCATGAGTCCGCTGCGCAGAAGGAACTGGCCAAGATGGTGCAAAATGCACTGGCGCGTGTCAGCGTGGAGCTGCGAGAAGCCGTCATCCTAAGAGATTTGCAGGACCTGGACTACAAGGAAATCGCCCAGGTTCTCGGCATACCCGAAGGTACTGTGAAGTCCCGTATCAGCAGGGGCCGCGCGGAACTGGCGCGCCTCCTGGAACGTACTAAACGAGAGGTGATGTAATCATGGCTGGCAGCACACACATTCCGAATTCCCCCGCCTGCGGGCAATGGGAAACGCTTCTGGCCGACGCCCTGGATGGAGTGCTGCGACCCGAGGATGAAAAGACCTTCACCGGGCACATGGCAACCTGCGCCGCCTGCACGGCCTTGTTTGAGGAATCCCGGCGCGGCCGTGAGTGGCTGGAGTTTCTTTCCACCGAGCCTGAAGTCCCGGAAGGGCTTCTAGATAAAATTCTGGCCGCAACAGGCCCCGGACAATTGGCTGGCTACGGCCTGGTCACCGGCAGCAACGATGTCCTTCCCGTCCCGCAACCCTGGCAGCGGCCCGGATTCATGGCGCGCGTCCGCCGCTTTGCAGAGCCCCGGCTAATGATGACAGCCGCCATGGCATTCTTCTCCATCGCATTGACCCTGAACCTGACCGGCGTTCGCCTCTCCGACCTGCGCGTTTCCAATCTCCGCCCCACCGCCATCCGTTCTTTCATGGAACGGCGGCTGACCATGGCTTCCACGCCGATCATTCGCTACTACGATCATCTCCGCCTGGTGTACGAAGTGCAGTCGCGGATGCGCGAGCTGCGCCGCTCCACCCAAGGCGAAGGCTCTCAAGATCAGCAGCAAACTAACCCCCAACCCGCTGCACCAGGAGAATCCAAACAGAATCCCCCGCACAAGGATGGAGGTTCCCGCGTCGATCCTCCGCAACAGTCCGGAGTACCGGCGATCGACGATCCAGACTACCTGGAAACCTCACTCACGTTCATGAATGAATCTACGCAGTCCAGGCTCGATCAAACTGCGCTTTCAGCATTGGAACCCGGCAACCACTTCAACGGCAGCTCTGCTTTCGCTCTAGGCGGCTCCGCAAGAACAGCACGGGAAAGGAGCACAGTATGGACTGCGTAAATCACAAGGATGTCGCTGCAACGGCGTATTGCCAGAATTGCGGCAAACCGCTCTGCGCCAACTGCGTTCGCAATGCACCCGGAGGGCAGGTTCTCTGCGAACCTTGCTCCGTATCGTGGCAGAGCTATCAGCAGCCGTTTATCCCGCCTCCCGCAGGCGCACCCAGCCCGATAGCAGCCGCGGTTCTGGGTATCATCCCCGGGGTCGGCGCCATGTACAACGGCCAGTTCTTCAAGGGCCTGATTCACGTCGTCATCTTCGCAGTGCTCATCAGCATCACCGATCACTACGGCATCTTCGGCATCTTCATCGGCGCATGGGTTCTGTACCAGTCCTTCGAGGCCTATCACACTGCAGTTGCGCGGCGCGATGGCCAGCCACTCCCCGATCCACTCGGCCTGAACGAAGTGGGCAACTGGCTTAACCTCGGCACCCGCCCTCAGTATCCAGGACAGCCGCCCATGGGAACGCCGCCTCCGGGTACGCCTCCGGCAGGCACTGCGTCTGGCGCTTATCAAGCGCCCTACGCGGGACAATACTCTGGGCCCTACACACCGCCAGCAGCCGGTGGATACCAGGCGCCGTCCTATACGCCGGTTTCGGGATACGCCAACCCCGGATCTACTGATCCCGGAGCGCCGCCCGTTCCGCCTCCCATCCCTCCCGTTCCGCCAGTGCCGCCCATCGGATGGCGCCGCAAGGAGCCCATCGGCGCGTTGATCCTCATCGGCTTCGGGCTGATTCTTCTGCTCAACCAGATGGGTTATCTGGCCGAACGGTTCGTCCACTTCCTGTGGCCGCTGATCTTTATCGCGCTCGGCGCGTGGCTCATCGTTCGTCGTGTCAGTGACACCAAAGGGGGCCCTCAATGAACCGCTACATCCTGATTCGCCGGCTCACCGGCCCGTCCATTCTGCTCCTCTTGGGAGTCGTCGCTCTGCTTCACCAGGCCGATCTGGTCAGCTGGAACATCTTCTTTCCGCTCTTCCTGATCCTCATCGGCGTGCTCAAGCTGGCGCAGAGAGCCGCTTTAGCCGCTGCAGGCGATGAGCCAATGTATCCGGGTTCTCCGTATCCCTACGGCGCGGGAGTTGCACCTGTCGCCACCGCTCAGCCGAGTTCACAACCCTCTGGGCAGACCGGGACCTCGATTGTGCCCGCTCCGCCGCAAGACTTTGGCAGAGGTTCGGGAGGGCAGTCATGAGCAGCCAACCGCCCTTCACTCCTCCCGGCGGCACGCCTCCCGGCGGAATTCCGCCTTACGATCCGCGCACCCAATACCGCGCCTACCGTGAACAACAAAAAGCCGCATGGCGCGCGCAGCGCGAAGCCTGGAAGGCGCAACGCCATGCATGGAAGGCCGGCTATGGCAGCGCCTACGGCCCCCACGTCCCATCGGTCGTCGGCCCCATCATCCTCGTCGGCATTGGCATCGTCGGCCTTTTGATTTATAGCGGCCGCATAGCGCCTTCCAATTTTTGGTCCTGGTACGGCCACTGGTGGCCACTGCTTCTCATCGCCGCCGGCCTTGCACTTCTCGGCGAGTGGGCCCTCGACTTGCGCCGCACCACCCCCGTGCGCCGTGGCGGCGGATTTGTCGGCATCCTCATCCTGCTTGCGCTGCTGGGCTGCGCGGCATCGGGATGGAACGGCTTCTGGGGCCCAATGCGTGCCCAGTGGGGCGATCACGACGATAGCAATTTCTTCAATCTCTTCGGCCTACCCGAGCGCGATCAGGATCAGCAGCTTCTTAACGTGCAGGTCCCCGCCAACGCTGTCGTGCAGATCGAGAATCCTCGTGGCGATGTGAGTGTCACCGCAGGCGACAACTCTGCCGTCGAAGTGCAGGCGCACGAAGTCGCCTTTGCCAACTCCGATACCGACGCCAAGCGCATCTTCGACGCCGAACAGGCCCACGTCACAGTCAGCGGCAACACGGTTCTCGTGAAATCCGACAGCAACAACAGCGGCCGTCTCAATCTTTCCGTCACCGTTCCCAAAGGCGCGCAGGTGACGGTCAACTCCGGCCACGGCGACGTAACCGCAGCCGGCCTCGGTGCAGGCGCAAACATCACCTCCAGCCACGGCGACGTGCATCTCAGCACCATTCAAGGCTCCGTGCAGGTGCATTTCTCCAATGACCGTGGCGATTTCTCCGCCCACGAAATCGGCGGCGATCTAACGGCTGACGGCAACTGCAACGACCTGACCTTCTCTGAAATCAAGGGCAAGGTCACCCTCAACGGCGAAATCTTCGGCGACGTCCATCTGGAAAACATCGGGGGGCCGGTGCATCTGCACACATCCGTCACTGAGCTGCAACTGGCCTCGTTGCCCGGCGACATGACGCTCAACTCCGACGATCTGCGCGTCACCGAAGCCAGAGGTGAAGTGCGCGTCACCACGCACGCCAAGGACGTAGACCTGAGCCAGATCTATGGCGACTCCTACGTCGATGACAGCCGCGGCCAGATCTCCGTCGAACCCGCCGGCAACTACAGCATTGAGGCCAAGAGCGGCAAAGGCGATGTCGAAGTGACGCTCCCACCCGAAGCCTCAGCCAACATCGAAGGCCACACCCATAACGGCGACATCGTCTCCGATTACCCGCTGGTCATCAACGGTGACGAGAGCAAGAGCGTCAGCGGCCGCATCGGCTCCGGCCAGGCCAAGATCAATCTCATCGCGGACGTGGGCGATCTGCGCATCAAAAAAGGCTCAGGCTTCACGCCGGCCCCGCCGACTCCTCCCGGTGCACCGGCATCTCCCAACGCGCCTCACCTGAAAGCACCGAAGGCACCCCCGGAGCAACCCGTCACGCAATAACTTCGCATCAGTTTTTTTGCAAGAGGATCCGCGAACCGACAGAATAGGCGCGAGAGAGTGAAACTACTCTCCGCGCCTATTTCGTTCTCGGTGCCTGCATTCGCGTCGGTTCGGTGCCAGGGTTCCCATCGACAGGTCCTCGTCGATGGGTTGGCTATTCCCTGATCCCTGATCCCTTATCCCTTATCCCTTATCCCTTATCCCTTATCCCTTATCCCTTATCCCTTATCCCTTATCCCTTATCCCTGCGAAAGCTACTCCGCCCTCAGCGCTTCCATCGGATCGGTATTCGCCGCGCGCCGTGCAGGAAGATAGGCAGCCAAAAGTCCAGTCGCCACAAGCAGAGCGGGAGCAGCTACCATCGTCCATCCGTCATGCACGCTGACCCCGTAGAGAAACCGGGCTACCAGCTTCCCTGAGGCGAACGAGAGCCCCGCGCCGATCGCCACGCCCGCAAAGAGCATCACGCCAGCCTGGCGCAGAACCATCCAAAGCAGATTCGCGCGGTTAGCTCCTAGCGCGATGCGAACCCCCAACTCGCGCGTCCGCTGCGAAACGACATAAGCTAGAAGCCCATAGAGCCCAGCCATGCACAGCACAAGCGCCGATCCTCCGAAGATCTCCAGCAAATGGGCCGCAAGCCGTTGGCTGCCATACGAGTCTTCGACAATCTGATCCATCGTGGTAATCGTCGCGTTCTGCAACTCGGGACTCGCCTGTTTCAATACAGTGCGCAGTTCGGGAACAATCGCCGCCATCGGTCGATCGGTGCGCACCGCCAGATCCATTGCGATCGTTTCCATGAGTGGATAGTAGCCACTCTCCGGCGTGATCTGTGGGATCGCAAGCCCGACTTCAGGCACCGCCGGTTCGGCCACTGTCTTCTGCCGCTCATCGTCGATCACCCCGATGATGCGCAGCTGTGGGAAACCCTTGCCAAGGCTGACCAACTGGTATCCGAGGATGGCCGATGGATTGTGTGGGTCGGGTGATTGCTCTTCCGCATAGGCCTTATTGACAACGATCACAGGCTCCGATGTAGCCGTATCCTGCGGCCCGAAGAATCGCCCCGCCGCCATGCGAAACCCGAATACCTTCTGCAGATCCGGGCTGACAGTCTTCAGAAACGCGACGGTGGTCTTCCTTTTCATTGCCAGTTCCAGATGCACTACGAACGTCTTCCCCAGCGGCACCTCGGTCATCAATCCGGCACTCTGCACGCCATGCAAATGCTGCACGCGATCCAGCAGCGGCATGTAAAGCGAGTCGGTCATGTTGCTGCCCGTAAAGCGATAGGAAGGAATGCTCAGATGCGCCACAACGATGTGATCGGTCCGAAAGCCAAGCGGCACGTGACGCAGCGTATAGATGGTGCGCAGCAACAGTCCGCATGTCGCAATCAAAGTCAGCGACATCGCGATCTCGCTCGCCACGAGCACGCCGCGAATGCGATGCTGACGCCGCGACGAGCCGGCCTGCATCCCTCCTTGCTTGATCGCAGGCGCTACCGGCGTGCGCGCTGCGAGTAAGGCCGGCCCAGCCGTCGCCACCAGCGTCGTAAGCACCGTCAAACCGACGAGCGCCATCAGAATCCACGCGTCCGGTGTCGCAGGAGCCGGAACCGGCAGCGTCTGGCTCAACTCGTGTGCAAGGAAACGCACCGATCCCATCGCCAGCCCCACGCCCAGCAGCACTGCAAGTGCGCTCACGATCAGGCCCTCCACCAACGTCTGCTGCATCAGCCGCCCACGGCTTGCTCCGAGCGCCATGCGCATCGCGCTCTCCCGCTGCCGGCTCGTGTTGCGCGCCAGAAACAGATTCGTCGCATTCAAACTGGCAATCAGCCACAGCACTCCTGAAGCCGCCAGCAGTGCGAGCAGAGCCTTGCGCACATCTGAGCCGACAAGCGTTTCCGCGTAGATGTCTACGTGCACCGATGCGTGGTCGTGGCGCAGAACATCGTCCGTATATTGCGCGGCGAGCCGTTTTTGCACCAGCATCATCTCCGCGCGAGCACTCTCCACCGTGGCACCTGGCCGCAGGCGCGCCATCGCCGTGAACTGCATGGCCTTGAATGCCCGCGTCCGTTCGACATCGCTTAACTGCGCCGGCACCCATATCTGCGGCGCCTGAGAAATGCCCGCTGGAAACGAAAAGCCGGGCGGCATCACCCCGGCAACGGTGTACGTGTCGTTGTTGATCCGGACGGCTTTGCCGAGAATTCCCCGATCGCGGGCAAATACTTCCCTCCATACCGCATCGCTCAGCATGACCGCGCCGGCGTTCTTGCCCGATCGCACATCGGCGTTCACAAAGCCGCTGCCCAGGGCCGGCGACACGCCCAGCATTCCGAAAAGCCCTGGACTGACGCGCTCTCCATCCACCTCGAGCGCAGCATCCGGACCTTCGAGAAAGTTGCGTCCCATCATTTTGCAGGAGAACTCGATCTGGCTGAGCGACCGGCTTTGCGCCCGCCACTGCTCGATATCGACCCAGGGAGCCTGCCAGTTTCGTGCCGAGCCATCTGTCTCCTGGATCGTGACCAAATGTCCGGCGTCGCGATAAGGCACAGGCCGCAACAGCACGTGATCCACTACGGTAAACATCGCGACCGCCGCACCGATGCCGAGGGCCAATGTGCCGACAACAGTCAAGGCGAAGCCAGGCCGCCGCCAAATTCCAAGTGTTGCGAACTGTGTATCGCGCACGACCGACTCCAGCGGGTTCCAACTCCAAGAAGCACGTGTTTGCTCCCGCAGAAGCGCCGGATTGCCAAAGCTGCGCAACGCCGCGAACTGCGCTTCCTCTGCGCTCATCCCTGCGGCGAGGTTCTCGGCAATCTGCTTTTCGAGATGGAACCCCAACTCATCGTCAAGCCGCGCGCCAGCCGCACCGCGCCGGAAGATCGTGTGCAATCGAATACGCAGTTGCGACAGCCAACGCATCGCAGCTCCTCCCCGCTCTAACTCCCTGTTCCCTGTTCCCTGTTCCCTGTTCCCTGTTCCCTGTTCCCTGTTCCCTGCGAAAGCTACTCCGTTCTCAGCGCCTGCATCGGATTCAGCCGCGAAGCCCGCCACGCAGGCACCAGGCACGCCAGGGTTGCCACCGCAAGCAGCATTGCCGCCACTGCGGCAAAGACTCCCGGATCAAGCGGCTCTGTGTCATACAACATCGAACGAATCTCGCGCACCACCACCGCGCTCGCAGCCAGTCCGACAACCAAGCCAATCAACGCCGGCCACAGACCATCCGCGAGCATCAGCCGCAGCACGCTCTCGCGCTGCGCGCCCAGCGCAATGCGAATACCGATTTCATTCGTGCGTTGCGTAACCAAATACGCCAGCACGCCATAGAGCCCCGCCGCCGCCAGCAGCAGCGCAATCACAGCAAACGCCAGAACCAGCAGCGAATCGAACTCGGAGTCTACGGTGGTTTTCCCAATCGCTTCGCGCAGCGTCATCACGTCGGAGACCGGCAGATCCGGATCAAGCTGACTCACGACCTTCTGTACCGGCAGCGCCGGCGACTCCACATCGTGCGTCGCGCGCACGACGATTGTTGCGACGCTGTAACCGTTGCCGTAGAGGGGCCAATAGAGCGTCGGCATCATCGGTGCATTCACATTCCACAGCGTGTCGCCAACGACTCCAACCACCTCGAATACCGTATCTTCGGTTGTTGTCCTAAGATGCTTGCCGATGGGGTCCTCATTGTGAAAGAGCACGCGGGCAGCAGATTGACTGATCACGGCGACATGCGCTCGCTCCAGCCGCTCATCCCGCGTGAAGATACGCCCCCGCAGCAGCGGAAGCTGAATCGCCGCAAAGTAGCCCGGCTCCGCTCCGCGCACCAGAAGATCTGGCACCTCGTTCGACCGCACTGGAGGATGTTCGACCACAGTCATCGTGTGATCGCCATTCCAACCTTCACCGGGAGCCACGCTGGCCAGCCCGGCGGCCTCCACGCCCGGTACCCTACGCACTCGCTCAATCAGCTGCTCAAGGAATGCAACCTGCTGCACCGGCTCTTTGTAACGCGCCTCCGGCAAGCTCACATGCATCGTCAGAACATTGTCCACCGGCACTCCAACATCGCTGCTGCGCAGCCGTTGAAAGCTTTTCAACAGCAAGCCCGCTCCCACCAGGAGCACGACTGTCAATCCAACCTGCAGCACCAGCAGAAACCGCCGCAGCCCGGCTCGCGCCGTTCCACCGCTATGCGCACGCGACGATTCCTGCAGCGTGGCGAGTAGATGCTTGCCGCCGGAACTGAACGCGGCAACGAGCCCGGAGAACAAAGCAGACAGTGCGATCACACCCAACGTGAACGCCGCCACCATGCCGTCGATATGGATCGCATCCACCCGGTTCATGTCGCTACGCGCGTGCACCAGCCATTGCAAAGTACCCCACGCGAGCATCAAACCCAATGCCCCGCCGCCGGTCGAAAGCAGCAGACTTTCCATCAGCCGCTCGCGCATCAAACGCAGTCTGCCGCCGCCAAGCGCGGAGCGGATTGCCAGCTCCTTGCTGCGCGCCGCCGTGCGCGCCACCAGAAGGCTTGCGACATTCATGCACGCAATAAGCAGCACACATCCGGTGGCGGCAAGCAGCGCGTAGAGCGGCGTCTTATAGTTTTCGACGGCGTCATCGAGCATGCTGTGGCCCGTTGCCCCATCGTGAACGGCTGGCTTGGCATGGGATATCTGAATTTGTTTTTGCAGCGACGTGACTTGATCCACGAGCATCGGCAGCGTTGTGCCATGCAAAAGGCGAGTGATCACCAGAAACTCATGGTCCTCAAACGTGGTGAGGAGCTCAGGCGGCGCTTCGTGCTTCACCGGCAACCAGATCTGCAGCGTGTTGCCCCCAAACGCGCTCGAAAACATGAATGACGCAGGCAGGACGCCGATCACTGTATAGGGCTTGGCATCCAGCCAGATGGACTTTCCGATGATTGCCAGATCGCCACTGTAGCGCCGCATCCAGAATGAATTCGTCAGCACCACAGTCGCCGAAGCGCCCGGCCCATCCTCTGCCTCCGTAAAACCGCGCCCCAGCGTAGGCGTCACGCCTAGCTCTGAAAAGAAATTCCACGAGCACCAGGCCGCATCGACTTTCTCCGGCAGCTTTCCGCCTTCCGCGGACACGTTGTAATCCTGCCACGGGGAGACGGCGGCCATGTCCGCAGCGCTCCGCGTGGCCGATTGCCACGCAGCGAAGCTTCCGAAAGCGACTGGAAGATAGCCGTTATGGCCTTTGTGATGCGAATCGGCCTCGTACAGCGTGACGAGCTGACCCGGATCTCTAAACGGCAGCGGCTTGAGCAAAACGCTGCGCACAACGGTGAACAGCGCCACATTCGCGCCAATGCCGAGCGCCATCACCACAATCGCCATGACTGAAAACCCCGGCGCGCGCCAAAGCGTCCGCACACCATAGCGCACATCATGCAGCAAAGACTCCAGCCAGCCCCAACTCCACGACGCACGCGCCTGCTCGCGCAGCAACGCAGGATTGCCAAAGCTGCGCAACGCCGCAAACTGCGCTTCCTCTGCGCTCATCCCTGCGGCGAGGTTCTCGGCAATCTGCTTTTCGAGATGGAACCCCAGCTCGTCATCGAGCCGCGCCCCATCAGCAGTCCGTCGAAATAAGGCCCGGAAAGCCATCGTGCATCGATCCCACCACCGCATCGTCGATCTCCCTCCGAGCCAGTTCTCTCTATCCATACGCCGAGACCGTTCTATTCGCTATTC
>Ga0302325_10010375_pt1 | contig 20210 bp, 7 predicted proteins | sample Palsa_T0_2_FD_201948 | JGI IMG/M metagenome (GOLD analysis project Ga0302325, IMG submission 201948) | Peat permafrost microbial communities from Stordalen Mire near Abisko, Sweden - Palsa_T0_2 | ecosystem: Environmental > Terrestrial > Soil > Palsa > Peat permafrost | place: Sweden: Abisko...
GGGTAGTCCGGCGGGCCTCAAGCCGCCGGCGGGCACGGTCACGATGGCCGGCGGGAACTGCGTTGACGTGATCGGTAATGATACCGGGACCGATGGCTCGGCGGTGGACTCGTGGGGCTGCCTGTCGACCGCGGTGGACCAGCACTGGACGCATAACGCGAACCTGTCGCTGGAGACGCTCGGCCGGTGCCTGGGCATCAGCACCGCCGCGGGTGTCGGCGGGACGGGCACCGGCGTGGCCGGCGACCACGCCACGCTGTGGGACTGCAACGGCTCGGGCGTGGAGCAATGGGTGCAGCGGCCGGACGGCACGCTGTACAACCCGCCGTCGGGCCTGTGCCTGTACGGCCAGCCGGCTAACGGCTACCAGCTGCAGGTCACAGCCTGCAACGCCGCCGATCCTGACCAGCAGTTCTCGGTCAACGGCGGCAGCACGATCGCGGCACCGGGCGGGCAGTGCGTCGACGTGCTCGGTGACGACACCGGTACGGACAGCACGCCCGTGGACCTGTGGAACTGCCAGTCGTCTGCTATCGACCAGCACTGGACGTACAACCCGGCTACCGGGGAGCTTGAGACGCTCGGCCGGTGCCTGGATGTCAGTGGCGACAGTACTGCCTCCACCGCGCCGGTCGACTTGTTCGACTGCGCCGATGTCGGCGGCCAGCAGTGGGTGCCGCAATCGAACGGGTCGCTGCTCAACCCGCAGTCGCGGCTGTGCCTTGATGACCCGAACGGCAACACGGGCAACGGCACCCACCTGCAAATCTTTACCTGCACCGGCGCCGCCAACCAGGTATTCACCCTCGGCGAATGATCCGTCGGGTCCGGGCGCGCGAGCGCCCGGACCCGGGATTTCTCGCGCGGCAGCACGAGCGCGGCCTTCACGATGCCGCCTATCTGAGTCGGGCCGACGGTGACATGCCGGAGGGCGCGCCACTTGAAACCCCGGTTCCGTTCGGCTGCAGATGCCCGTGATTCCGGTGATGCCCCCGCACTATCGCGTGACGCCCGGTCACATCGGCCGGCCCGGGCCCCCGTCATGATCGCGAAGACTTATTTTTAGATGGAGAGTTCGCGTGCTATACGCACGCAAACCCTTCGCCATAAAAAACCCTTCGCGATCATCTCGGGAAGAAATCATGAAATTCCCGGAAATTACGGGACATCCTGGCCAGTCGCCCGCGCGGGCATCCGTCCGCACGCGATCTGGAACAATTGAATGAGGTCTTCCCGGCGACTTTCAGGCGATCATCTTGTGCCCGATTTGCGCGAGGACGAGCGCGGCTTTCACGATGCCGCCTATCCGGGCCGGGCCGACGGTGACGTGCCCGCCGCGCCGGCGTTCCTTGAGGAGGACGAAGCCGCGTTCGCCCTGGCAGCAGAGGCCGCGAAGCATGCCGCGGCAGCTGGCGCCGGTATCGAGGTCACCTTCGCCCGGCTTTCTCACCCGCCAGCAGGCCTGGGCACGCGCCCGTTCCCGGTGCCGAGTTCCTCCCGGTGGCTCTTCAGGAGATCCGAAACCTTGAGCACGAGCTGGAGCGGGACATCGAGAGCGGCACGATAGGCGATCACGCGGAGCCCTCGGGTGGACGAATTGTCACGCGAGTATTCCATTTAGGCAGTCGCCGCTGCGTGGAATACGGCATTGGTGATCAGGAGAAGGTTCGCGTGCAGCTCTTCCAGGCCACACTCAGCCGCGCGGTCAATGGCGGCCAGGAGGTTGGCCCGTTCGCTGTCGAACCACGCGAGCGGATCGGCTGCCGCCTCCTCGATGTACGCCGGGGCCGGTCGCCACTGTGTCTCCCTCCGGGCTGTTAGCGGGCGCACACGGCGGCCGGCAAGCCGCTCGTGTGCCGTCTCCGCGATGGCCAGCCAACCGCTCGTGACGCGCCGCAGAGCGGCGGTCAGCGGCGCACCTGAGGTGAAGGGCCGCTGCTGTGCGACGAAGCTTCGAACCAGGCTGTGCATGTGGTACCGCGAGCGGTGGGTGATGTCATCGCCGGCGAGATCGAGCAGCTGTGCGTTGACCAGACCGTCGAGCAATTCGTCCGCCGTGCGCTCGGGAGCGTCGAGTACCGCCTGCGCGGCCCACGACGGCAGGTCCGCACCCTCAGCTGCGGGGAGCAGGCCGAGCAGGCGGACCTCTTCGGGCCGCAGCGTCCGGTAGGCCGACAGGAGGCTTCCGCGGACCGATCGGTGGTTGTGCTCCAGTTCGTCGAGGACACGTGACTCGTCCCGCAACCGGTGCGCTACCGCCGACAGTGACCAGTGGGGGTGGGCGGCCAGCCTGGCGCCGAGAAGGCGCGCTGCCAACGGCAGGCCGTCCACGGCACCGACCAGCTGTCGGGTCTCAGCTGGTGCCTGTGCGAGGCGCGGCTGCCCGATGATGCCGCCCAGCAGGTGCGCGATGTCTTCTGCAGTCAGCAGCCCCACGTCGGCCTGGTAGGCACCGGCCAGTCCGGTGAGGCGTCTGCGACTGGTCACCAGGACCGCACAGCTCGGCGCACCGGGCAGCAGCGGCGTGATCTGCACTTCATCGGCGGCGTCGTCGAGGACGATGAGGACCCGCCGATCGGCCAGCATGGTCCGGTAGAGGTCGGCGCGCTCGACCTCGTCGTGCGGGACCGCGCCTTCGGGGATGCCCAGCGCGCGCAGGAACCGCCCGAGCACCTCAGCGGGCTCATCTGGCCGCGGCCCCGAACCCCTGAGGTCGGCGAAGAGCTGCCCGTCGGGGTACCCCGACGGGCCGGCCGAGTGCGCGACGTGGACGGCCAGGGTGCTCTTGCCGATACCGGGCTTGCCGGCGATGGCGATCACTGCCAGGGCGGGCCGGGCACCGAGAGGATGAGCGCCTCCGGGGTGGTCGTCTTCGGGCTGGTCGGCCAGCGAACCGGGTGCCAGGGCGAGCAGCAGTCCGAGTTCCCTGACCAGCTCGGCCCGCCCGGTGAAGTCCGCGACGGCCGCGGGCAGCTGCCTGGGCACCTGCCGTGGTGCTGGGGTGGCGGCCCGCTGCTGAGCCGCGCCAAGTCCGAGTGACGTGTCGTCCGACTCCAGGATCGCCGCTTCGAGGCGGCGCAGCTCCTCCCCAGGGTCCAGCCCGAGCTGTTCAACGATGATGGACCGCCCCTCTCGGTAGACCTCAAGGGCCTCGGACCGTCTGCCCGACCGGGCCAGCGCCATCATCAGCCGGGCGCGGAATCCCTCGTCCAGCGGCTGCGTCGTCACCAGAGTCTGGAGCTCGCCGACCAGTTCCCGGTGTCGGCCCAGTGCGAGTTCGATGTCCAGGCATTCCCGCAGGGCGTCCGTGCGGAGCTCTTCGAGATGGACGGTCTTGGCCCGCAGCGAGGCCGGCTCTCCTTCCAGTGGGACACCCCGCCACAGACTCAGCGCGCCGCGTAGGCCCGCCGCCGCGTCGGCCGCCCGGCCGGCCTTGGACAGCTGGCGGGCCGCTTCCACCCGCCGCGCGAAGACCTGACTATCGAGCTGGCCCGGGTCGAGACGAATTCTGTAGCCGGGATTCTGCGTCTCGATGCAGGCGCTGAGACGCCACCGCATGAAGGTGCGGCGCAGCGCTGAGATACAGAACTGGATCTGGGCCCGTGCGGTCGACGGGGGATCATCCTCCCAGACCGCTTCGGCCAGCCGGTCCATACTGACCACCTGGTTGGCCCCGAGCAGCAGCGCGGCGAGCACCGCCTGCTGTCGGCCGCCCACCACTTTGCTGTGGCCGTTGGCGTTGATGACCTCGACCGGCCCCAGAATCCGGAAAACGATGTCATTGCCGCCGGAGAGGTAAGCGGAGGCGCTGTTCACGCAGTGGTCTCGATCTCTTGGCCAGCGTCGCCGCACCGCCGTACCGCGGCCGGGCGCAGCGGCACGGCCGCGTTCCAGATCTCCAGCACTTCGTCCATGGGCCACAGATTACCAGAGCATTACTCTGATTTTGTTAGCATGTGTCGCTTTATCAGAGGACCTATCTGATGAAAAGGAAAGGGCAGGCAGCTCGGCGGATTTCTGCGTCCTACCGGAGCCCCGCTGCCCAGTCACGCCGGTACTTCCCGATCAGGATGCGTACGAGCACCCTGTGCCGCATGCGAGGGATCTCACTTCATCCTGATCTTGTTCACGGAGGCGAACTCCGCGTACCGCGAGAAGGCCTCGTCCACCTGCCGTGCGGTCAGCCCGTAGGTTCCCAGCGTATAGCGGTGCCTGGGCTGCACCTGGCGCTGCCTGGCCTGCCGGGCGTGCCAGCGCTCGGTGAGAGCCGAGGTCTCGCGGTCGAACTCCCAGCCGAACTGCCGGTAAACCTCCTCCGCGACGCGGACAGGGGCCTCGACGAGGTCGAGATAGCTGACGTCGACGAAGCGCTGGTCCAGTTCCGGGCTCTGCGACCTTAGCTGCGCGGTCCGCTCGAGCATCCGGCTCATGAAGTCCAGTTGCCCGGCGCCGAGCGTGGCAAGCGCCGCCTTATCCGGCGCGTGTGCAGAGAGCGACCGTGCCGCTTGGGTAAAGCTGCACCACGAGCCCATGAAGTCCCGCGGTTCGCGGTGCGTCTGGATGAACACCGCGTCGGGGTAGGTGGCCGCAAGCATCTCGAGCTCCGCGAGGTGGAACGGCATCTTCAGCAGCCACTGCCTCTTGTCGGCGCCAAGCCGGGTACCGCGCTGCCAGGTGAGGTGCTGCATGGTCCGCCGGTGGGCACCGTAGGCGAAGTCGCTTGGCACCCCGGACAGCCACTGCCCGTACGCGGGCACGTGATAGCGCAGCGTGTAGGTCCACGCGGCGAACGAATCTTCCAGGAAGGTGAAGTCCTCCTCTGGCTCCCCGGTGTCCACGGAATGAATGCCGCGCATCGCCTCGGCGGTCCCGCTGGCGGCCAGCGCGTCATGGGCGAAGGCGCGCCGCGCGTCATCTGTTCCGTCGGCCGACAGCGCCGGGTGCGCGATCTCGTGCACCCACGGCGCCCAGAACCTGCTGCCCTGCGCCAGCAGCCGGTGCAGCAGTGTGGTCCCGGTACGGTTGATGCCCAAAATGAACACCGGCCGTTCCACCCGCTCGTCCGCGATCGCCGGATTGCGGTCGTACTCGCGGGCCAGGCTGGCTCGGTTCCACAGGTTGCGGCCGAGCGCGAATCTGATCGCCGAATGACGGTCCTCGCGGATCCGCGCCGCGGGGTCGCGCAGCGCGCCCACGAGCCGGTCGAGTCCATCGAGCAGCACCGGCGGATACACGACATCAAAGCGGACCGCGAGCCGCTCCGCGAGTCGCTCCGCGTGGCGGCGAAGCGCGGCCTCGGACAGCCTGGCGGCGGGGGGTCGGTACGGCCAGTCGTCGGCGTGCCTGGTGACCCAGCCGAACGATCGCGCCGTTGTGGTGATCAGCCCCGGCCACTCCGGCGCGTGCCCGGCGGGTGAAGCCGCCGGCCGTCGGGTCAGATCGGCCTGGACCGCGGTGACGGACACCGGAACCGTGGCGGGCCGGTCCGCGGCCTGTGCCGGGAACCACAGGTCAGCGAAGTGGTCGACGAGCGGCCAGTACCCGTGCAGCGGCCCGTGCGGCCCGCGGGCCTGGCAGGCGCGCCTGAAGTCGGCGTAGCTCACCTCCCTGGCATCGACCCCGAAGTCCGCCAGTTCCAGCCCGTGGTCCCGCGGCTCGGCGTTGCAAAGGTGATAAACGGTGTGCCGCCGGTCCGGGTTCAGCGAGATTTTCACCAGGGTCTCGCTGACGGTGTCCGCCGGCTCGGTCCAGTGCAGCCTGAACCCGGCGGGCATCACGCGTGCGTCGAGCACCGCCGTGACCACCCGGACCTTGATGTCGGTGCTCTGCGTGAACCCGGTGGAGGCGGCTATCCCCATCTGCGGCAGCCGCATGATCGCGACAGGCAACCCTAGCGCGTGCCCGAACAGCAGCGCCTTCTCCACCACGAGCTTGCTCCACGGGTAGCCGATGAGCCCCGGTGGCAGGACCGCCTTCATCTGGCCAAGGTCGGGCTGGGCCGCGTCATCGATCGGCTGGCCGGCGAATTCGCCGGCGAAGTTGCAGAAGTACTGCGGAAAGACGCCCATCGTGGAGGCGTAGACGATGTGCTTCGTCCGGCGCAGCAGGGCCAGTTCAAGGACATTGCGGAAGCTCTGCGTATTGGCTTCGCGCAGCGCCGCATAGGGCGACATCAGGCTGAGGTCGGCGGCCAGGTGGTAGACGGCGTCGATCTCTTCGCATAGCCGGGTGAAGTCCTCTTCCGGCAGGCCGAACCGCGGCTCGCGGATGTCGCCAGGCCAGATCCTGATGCGGCTTGAGAACGCGTCGTCCCAGATTTCTGCGTCCCGCAGCGCGCGCCGGACCCGGTCCATGCCTTCCGCCTCGTCACCGGCTCGGACCAGGCAGTGCACCATCACCTCGTCGGACTGCCGCAGCAGTTCGACGAGCGTGAACCGCCCGACAAAGCCGGTCGCGCCGGTGAGGAACACCGCGCGGAACCGGTCGGCAGGAACGGGCGCCGAGCCGCCCGCCAGCGCGCGGATGGTCTCCTGCAACGACTCCAGGTCTTGCTGGCAGTCCGCCGGCATGCTTTTATCGTGTTCCGAACGGGTGGTGGCGACGTTACCCGGCTCTTCCGCCTCCCGGTCGGGGGCACCGCCGCGGGTGATCGCGACCGCGATTGACTCTGGTGTCGCGGTGGTCATCAGGTCGAGGATCCCGACCTGATAGTTGTACCTGGTCCTGACGAAGGCGCTGAGTTCGGCGATCGACACCGAGCTCACCCCGAACGACGCGATCGTCTCCCGCGGCCCGACCTGATCGTGCCCGGAGAGCTTGCTGATCTCGCGGCACAGTTCGTCGGCGACCGCCTCGGGGCTCAGCCCTTGCTCTCCCGTCCCGATGTCGCCGTCGGCCATCCAGCGGCCGGTCCGCATGAAGTCGGGGTGAGAGGGCCCGCCTGGCAGCCGGCGGATGTCGGCGCCGACCAGGTGGTCCTGGCCGGGCATCGCCCGCAGCGCGTAGTCCAGGTTCGCGATCGCGACGGCCATGCTCACCGCCGGTATCCCCGCGGCCCGCATGAACCGCAGCATCTTGGGAGAACGGGCGGCCATCCCCGCCTCAGCGACCCCGGCCATGTTGTAAGCGAGCCCCGGCAGCCCCTGGCGATGGCGGCAGGCGGCGAGGGCGTCGAGGAACGCATTGGCCCCGGCGTACACGCTCTGCCCCGCGTTCCCGACAACAGATGAGACAGACGAGAGCAAGACGAAGTGATCGAGCCGCAGTTCGCGGGTGGCCTGGTGCAAGTGCCACGCCCCGCCTGCCTTGGCCGCGAACACGGTGGCCACCGACTCCGGCGTGATGTCCGCAAGCGCATGGTCGTCGAGGACGGCGGCGAGATGGAATACGCCCTTGAGCGGCCGGGCCAGCCCGGCGATCACCCGGTCGACGTCGGCGCGGCGCGCGACGTCCGCCGGCTCGATATCGATCCGCACGTCCTCGGTGGGGAAGTAGTGCGCGATGCCGCTGGCGTTCCGCACCCAATCGCTATCCCGGCGCCGCGCGGGGTCCCGGTCAAGCAGCGTGAGGTGGCGGGCACCCGCTGACACCAGGTAGGCGACGAGGCGCAGCCCGAGCCCGCCGAGACCACCGGTCACCAGGTAGGTCGCGTCCGGGTCGAGGAACGGGCGGCGGTCATCGACCGCAAGTTCCCGGGCTTCGGCAGCGTCCGGGGCGACCAGCACCAGCTTCCCCTCATGCTGGCCGCTGGCCATGAGCCGCAGGGCGCTCTCATACTCGGCGTACGGGTACCGGGTGACCGGCAGCGGCGGCAGCGTACCGTCGGCGAGCAGAAGCAGGCAGGCGGTGGTCAGCTCACGGCAATGGTCTGGGTCCTCGTGCATCAGCCGGTCGACGTCGATGGCGGCGAACCGGAGGTTCTTCCGGAACACCGACATGCCGAGCGCGGTGTCGGAGTAGATGTCGACCTTGCCGATCTCGCAGTGCCAGCCGCCAGGCCGCAGCGCCTGCAGGCACAGCGCGATGTGATGGCCGGCCAGCGAGTTCAGCACGACGTCGACGCCCTCCCCGCCGGTCGCCTCGAGCAGGTCGTCATGCCAGCGGAAGCTGCGCGAGTCGAAGGCAGCCGTCACGCCGAAACCGAGAAGCTTGCGCCGCTTCTCGGGCGTCCCCGCCGTCGCGTACACGGTGGCGCCCGTATGCCTGGCGAGCGCGATGGCGGCCTGGCCCACCCCGCCCATGGCGGAGTGGATGAGCACCCGCTGGCCCGCCCGCAGCCGGGCGAGGTCAATGAGCGCGTGGTAAGCGGTAACGTAGGCCGACGGCACGGCCGCGGCCTGAGCCATCGAGAGCACGGCGGGCATGGCGAACACCACGCTCTCGTCGGTCGTAACCCGGCTGGCCACGCAGCCGCCCCGCATAAAGACCACCGGGTCGCCCGGAAGGTACCTCGTCACCGCGCTGCCGACTCGGCGAACGATGCCGCTCGCCTCGATCCCGATCTGCCGTCCGAGCGCGGACTTCTCGTAGGCAGCCGACGGCAAAAGGTCGAGCGCCACCATGATGTCACGGAAGTTCAGCGCCGCGACCGCCACATCGATCTCCACCTCGTGCGGCCCGGGCGGCTGGTCGGGCTCAGTGCGCATCGACAGTCCCGAGATCTGCCCCGGTGTGGTCACGCTGAGCTGGTAGCGTCCGGCTTGCGAGGCGGGGATGGAATACGCGCGCGGCAGGCTGACCAGCCGGGGCGCGTACAGCTGGCCCTCGCGAATGGCCAGCTCGCATTCGTGGACATCATGCCGATCCAGCCAGCGCAGGGCGGCGAGATCGCCCGACTCGCCGATGTCGACCAGGCGCAGGTCGAGCCGCAAGCCCCGGCCGAGCTCGTGGCCGAGCGAGCGCACCGCGCCCCACAGCGCCGCCGCCCGCGGCTCCAGCACGCCGAAGGCCGCCCGGCGGCTGATCACCGTCACCCGGCACAGCGCCGCCGCGTCGGACGCTGTCTCTCCGGGCGCTTGTTCGCGCGCGGCGGCCATGGCGCGGATGAATTCGAGGAAACGGCGCAGCAGCCTCTCGCCGAGCGGGTCACCGCGGTCTTCCTCAGCACAGAAGAAGTCGACCGCGTGCAGCCCTCTCATCTCCTGCTGCACGCGGTTGGACCACGGCCACCGCGAGTCAAGCGACTCCATGGCGACCCGCTTCGCGCCTGATGCCAGCTCAAGCGCCCACAGGTCAGCGAGCGGGCCTGCCGCGGCGAACAGCCATCGGGGACTCTCGGGCCCGGCTTCCCGTGCATCGGCTGGCCTGTCGTCAGGCCCGTCGGTTGACGCGTCGTCCCAGAGGCCGGGCGGCGCCGCCCACAGCACCGAGCGCTCTCCCTCGCCTAGCCGGGTCCAGCCGCTTCCCGGCGGCGCGGGTGCGGTGTCCGGGTGCCGGACCAGGGCGAGTCCGCCGGGTACAAGCAGCCGCCGGATAACCGACCAGGCCTCGGCGGTGAGCTCCGCCGTCGCGGCATCGACGATCAGGAGATGGCAGGCGGCCTGGCGCAGCAGGCCGTCGTCGAAGTCGATCGTGTCCGGGGCCGTCAGGTCCGCAGTCGCGAACCTGACGGCCGGTCCGCCTGGCCGGCCGAACGCTCCGGCGAGCCGTTCCGTGTCGGCTGCGGACGCGCCGAGCAGCCAGAACTCCGGTCCCTCGGGAGCCTTGTCGTCTTCGCCGACCAGGTAGCCGACGACCGCGGTCCGCTCGGGCTCGGCGGACTGGGCGAACTCGGCGACGATCAGGCCGTCCAGGGTCCCGAGGGCGTTCGGAGTTAGCGGTCCGCCGCTGGCCAGCGTGCCGGCGAGGGCGGTCGCAAGACCGTCGGCCAGGTCGGTGTCGGCGAACTTCGGGTACAGCCGGATCACGTGCCTGCCGCGGTCCGCTACGTTTCGCTTCGGATTGGCGTGCGCGCTGGTGTAGCTGGCCATGTGTGCTACCCGGTCGCCAGACGCCGCGTCGTACAGGGTCATGCCGCCGGCTGGCCACTCGCCGAGCGGCAGCGAAAGCTGCCCCCGCTCATGCCACGCCGACCTGTCAGGCCGCGGCACGAAATGGCAGGTGAGCCGGGAGGAGGTGGGCAGGCGGCCGATGGTCAGCCCCTCCATCCGGCGTGGCACCGCGGAGATGTCCGAGCACTCCATGAGGTAGAGGATGAACGACTGCAGTCCGCCGTCGAGAAGCGCGGGCGGGAATCGGTACCCGGCGCGCTGGCCGTCGCGCCACAGCGTGCCGTCCATCCGCACGTCCAGCAGGAGTTCCTTGGTCGCCATGTCCTCGCGCACGTCATGCACAACCTGAAACTGCGGTCCGTACTGGAAAGACTCGCCGATCACCGCGTCCATGTGGCCGTAGAACGCCTTACGGCTGTTCAGCCGCCCGGCGGCGAACCGAGCCCGGTCGAGCTCGGGCAGATCCGGGCCGGCCGGCGCTTCCGCGAGCCGCCTGACCTTCCCGCTGCAGTGCAGCACGGCGGCGGAGCTGTCGTCGGCCGAGTACGGAATCGAGGAGATGCGGAAGGAAAACGCGTCGCCAGGACCCGGCTCTTGGGTGAGCTCGGTCTGCAGCCGGACCGGGTCGCCCGCCAGCAGGCAGGGCTTGAGAAACTCGATGACCGGGAAGTACACGGGCGCGTTCCCCATGGCCTCGAGGATCATCTCGATGTATCCCGCCGCGGGCATGAGCGCGGTGTTCTGCACACGGTGGTCGGCCAGCCACGGGAAGTCGGCGGCGCTCATCCGCACTTCAAAGCGCGGCTGTGGGCCGGCAATCCAGCGGCCGAGCAGCGGGCCCGCCGAATACTCGCCGCGCCGCATGAAGTGCGTGTCGTCCACCATCGGGTCGATAACCGGGCGTGGTTCGGCCGGGTAGGGCGGGAGCAGGTGGGTGACCGGGCGCAGGTCTGGGTACCGCGCCTGGAAGTCCAGGTCCGCTCCTTCCCTGTAGAGCGCCGCGAGTGCCTGGCAGAAGGACAGCCGCGAGTCCGCTCCACGGGTCAGCGTGGGCACGCAGGCCGGCGCTGCGGCGGCGCCGTCGTAGCACTGCTGAACGGCCGACAGTAGAGCCGTGTGCGGGGCGACCTCGATGACCAGGTCCGGCCGGAACTCGCGTGCGGCCACGGCGACCGCGGCCGCGAAGCGCACCGGGCGTCGCACATTCGACCACCAGTACGCGGCGTCCAGGTGCTCGGTGACCTCTCCCGTCACGCTGGAGATGAACGGCACGCGCGCTCGCATGTCCAGCGAGTCGAGGAAGGCGAGTGCGTCGCGCAGGTCCGTCTCGATGGGGTCCATCGCGCTGGAGTGGAAGGCCACGTTGCCGCGCAACAGGCGATTCTGGACGCCGCGCTCCGCCAGCAGCGTCATCGCTCTCTCCACGTCTGCCTGGCTGCCGCACAGCACCGTGCTCGCCGGGGCGTTCTCGCAGGCGATGTCCAGCGTGCTGGTGCCGAGCTCGCGAAGGACCGATTCGGCGCCGGCCCGGTCCAGCGTGACCGCGAGCATCCGCCCCGACCCCGCGGTGCGCTGCTGCTGCACGGTCCTGTGGTAGATCAGCCGGGTCGCCTCCGCCAGCGAGTAGATGCCCGCGGCATACGCCGCGGCCACCTCTCCCGCGCTGTGCCCGGCCACGCAGGCCGGGCGGACCCCCCAGGACGCGAGCAGGTCGGTAAGCGCGGCCTCGATCATGAAGATCACCGGCTGGGCGAGTCGGCATTCGTCTAGCCGGGACTGCGGGGCGCCGAAGCACTCATCCCGCAGCGAGAACCCGGCGTGACCCCGCCACGCGGCGTCAACCGCGTCGATGGTCTGCCGGAAAACCGGCTCGGTCGCGTAGAGTTCGCGACCGCAGCCCGCCCACTGGGTGCCCTGCCCGGCGAAGACCATCAGCACCCGCGGCTCGCCCTTGGCCTCGGCGACCACGGCCGGCGGTTCAGTTTCCTCGGCGAACTGGCCGAGCTGGGACGCGAGATCCGCCATCCCGGTCGCCGCGAAGGCGGCGCGTGCCGGGAAGTGCGTGCGGCGGCGGCCCAGGTTGCCGGCCAGCGTGCGGAGATCGAACGGCGGCCCGGCGACGACGAGCTCGCCGAGCGCCCTGGCGGATTCGCGCAATGCCTCCGGCGTCCGCGCCGAGAGCGGGACCAGGTACGCCGGGTCCTGGTCGTCCTCCGCTTCCGGCGCCGGAAGCGGGCTCGCTGGCCGTTGCCGCGGGCGGTACTCCTCGAGCAGGCAGTGCCCGTTCGCCCCGCCGAAGCCGAAGGAGTTGATCCCCACCACGACCGGACGCTCGCCGAAGGGCTCCATCTCGGTCTGCACGCGCAGCCCGGCGAAGTCGATGTCCGGGTTCGGCACAGCGAAATGCCGGGAGACCGGGGCATAGGCCCGGCGTTCGAACATGAGCAGCACCTTGAGCAGCGCGCAGGTGAAGGCGGCAGCCTCCATGTGCCCCAGGTTGCTTTTCACGCTCGCGACCCGAAGCGGAACCTGCCGGTCAGGCCCGCCGAACACCTCCCGGATCGCGTTCCCCTCGATGCGGTCGCCGACCCGGGTCCCGGTGGCATGCGCCTCGATGTAGTCCACCTCGTCCGGCGACAGGCCAGCCCGGGCGCAGGCCGCGCGCATCAGTTCGGCCTGCGCATGCTGGGTGGGTGCCGTGATCATCCGCCCCGGCCCGGACCCGGTTGCGCCGTCCGCCGCGCCCGCGGCGTTCACCGCGGTGCCGGTGATGACCGCGAGCACCCGGTCCCCGTCCGCCTCCGCGGCCGCCAGCGGCTTAACAAGGTAGACGAACACGCCTTCGGAGCGCATGTACCCGTTGGCCGTCGCGTCGAAGGACCGGCATCCCCCATCCGGGCTGATCACGCCGAGTTCCGCGAACGCGGCGCTGGCCCTGGCGCTGCCTAGGTACGTCGCCGCGCCGACGATGGCCTGGTCGCAGTCTCCGGCGGCCAGCGCTGTCACCGCGGCGTGCATGGCGGTGGCGCCGGAGGAGCAGGCGGTCATATACGTGGCCGAGGGACCCATCAGGTTGAACGCGTACGAGATCCGGTTCGGCAGCATATCCAGGCTGGTGCCAGTGACCATGTACTCGTTCGGGCCATGCGGCGGCTGCCAACTGCCCGACGACGAGACCTGCGCGCCCACGAAGACGCCGGTCCGGCTGTTGCGCAGCCGGGCTTGGTCCCATCCCGCCTGCTCCAAGGCCTCCCAGGTGCAAGTCAGGAGCATCCGTATCTGCGGGTCCATGACGCTCGCCTCGCGGGCGGACATCCCGAACAGCCGGCAGTCGAAAAGGTAAGGCTCGTCGCCCCGCATCAGCCCTTCGTACGCCGCCCCCAGCCGACTCGGCCCAGGCTCGCCGAGCACCGGCTCATACCCGCGCCCATACCGGCTTGCGACTGGCTCGCGCACGAACCCTCGCTCGCTCAGCAACTGCCAGAAGCCGTCCGCGGTGTGCACGCCCCCTGGCAGCCGGAAGCCGTACCCCACGATGGCATAACGATCTGGACGCATTGCGGACTCCCTTGTTCGGTCGGCAGTTCCGTATCGTTCTGGATCCTCTGATTACCGTCAAGCAAGGTGAATGCCCACCCTAAATATAGCTGCCGCCGCATTTAAATGACTATCAATCGGCTATCGCGGAAACCATTGACCTTTCCAGCCGATGCGGAAATTATTCCAAATGCAACGATTCTGCTGATCTTCCTCTAGGCCGGCCAACCAGCTGGACCTGGGGGACGTGCGGCCGGAGTTCAACGGATCAGTGGCCGCGTGAACAGTCGCGGCGGTCCGTTCCGTGGAAGGATTTTGAAAGTCTTTTCCCGGAACGGACCGTGGTTTCACGGGTCAATCAACCTCAACCGCGTCCCGCTGCCACGAAAAAGGTAAGGGGGCGGCAGTAAGAATGCGGACGTGGCATGGCGCTAATCAGGTGAGTTCGCGGATCACTGCGGATCCATACCAATATGCAAGGAGATACATGCGCAAGCGCACATGGCTGGCGGCGGCGGGCGGCAGCCTGCTGGTGGCCACGCTCGGCGTGTTCGGCGCGGCGGCCTCGGCCAGCGCCAGCACGACCCCACCGGTCGTCGGCTACACCTACGTCAATGGCAATACCGCGACCGCCAACACCATCGCCGGGTACGCCCGGCACGCAGACGGTTCCCTCACTCCCATTGCCGGCTCCCCGTTCACCATCGGCGGCGCGGGCCTGGGCGCGGGCCTGGGCTCGCAGGGCGCGATCCAGGCCGCCAGGGACGGCCGGTACCTGCTGGCCGTCGACGCCGGCAGTAACCAGGTCTCGGTCCTGCGCGTCACCGCCGGCGGCGTGCCCGTCCAGGTCGGTCGGCCGGTCTCCTCCGGGGGCATCGACCCGGTCAGCGTCGCGGTCTCACCCTTCGGCCTTGTCTACGTCGCGAACAAGGGCAACGCCACCGGCGGCGCCGGCTTCACCGGCTTCCGCCTCGGCCGCCACGGCACGCTGTCGCCGATCCCGGGCGCCACGTACGCGGCCCCCGCGGGCTCCGGCCCGGCCGACGTGCTGTTCAACTCCAACGGCACGAGCCTTGTCGGCACCCTCGTCAACACCTCGCAGATCGAAAGCTACAAGGTGCTACCCGGCGGCCGCCTTCTCGCCGCTCCGGGATCTCCCTTCGCCGGCCAGGGCCTCGGCCAGCTGGGCGCCGAGTTCCGGCCCACCGACCCTTCCCAGCTGTTCGTCACCAACGCGCACAACGGCGCGGGCCTGGGCACGGTATCCGCCTACAGGGACAACTTCCTCGGCCAGCTCACCCCGATCGGATCGTCGCCTTACGCTGACGGCCAGACCGCGCCGTGCTGGGTGGAGATCAGCCACGACGGCCAGTACCTGTTCGCCGTCAACACCGGGTCGGGCAACATCTCCAGCTACTCCATCAGCCGGGACGGCTCGCTCGCCCTCATCGGCAGCACGGCCATCACCGGCGGTGGCGCCGATATCGACGCCCGCCTGTCCCCCAACGGCAAGTACCTGCTAGTCGACGGCAGCGGCGGGCACTTCGTGTCCGTGTTCGCCGTGAACGGTGGGACCCTCACCGAGGTGCCCAGCTCACCGACCCCGCTGCCGGCCTCGGTAACGGCGTCCGCCGGGATCGCCAACATCTAGCAACGGCAAGCCGACCACCGGCCAGCATGTCCCGGGCCCCCCAGCCAGGCGGGCCCGGGACATGCTCTGCTAAGCAGCCCATCGGGTTTACGACCGGATATGAGGAGATGCGGCCATGACCGCGAGCGGCACGCCAGTCCCTCAGCTGGGCGCGCACCTAGTCGGCAGCGTCCCGCTTGAGTCCGCCGACGCCGTTTTCCGCGCCGTCGCGGATCGCCTGGGCAGCCGGGTGACCCGGATTCCCGATGGCGAGACCGGCGACCGCGTTGGCTGGATCGGCATCCAGCTGCCGATGCTCACGGCGCACCCGCAGCTGGAGTACACCGGTTCGCGCGTCCTTCAGGAGGGCGTGGCCAGCATGCCGGCGTTCCGGCTGTCGCCGGGGACCGACCCCGGCGCGCTGGTCATCCCGAGCCCGGGCTATGCCGATTTCGCGGCAGCGTCCTATCGGGCCTTCGCCGCGCTCAAGAAGGATGGCGTCATCGCGCCGGCGGCTCGCTTCCAGGTGTCGTTGCCGACCCCGCTCGCGGTGCCGATGGTGTTCCTCCCGGACGACCAGCTGGCCGTCGAGCCGGCCTTCCTGGCCATGATCCTGGCCGAAATCGACGGCATCTGCGCCGAAATCCCGCACGATGAGCTGGCCATCCAATGGGACGTGTCGCCGGAGTTCATCGTGCTTGAAGGGGCCTGGCGCACCCAGCTGGCCGATATCCCCGGCGGTATCGCCAGCCGCCTGGCCGAGCTGGGCAACTATGTTCCCGCCGAAGTCGCCCTTGGCTACCACCTGTGTTACGGCGATCTCGGGCACAAGCACGCCGTCGAGCCCCGCGACACAGGGAATCTCGTCGACATCGCGAACCGGGTCGCGGCGGCCCTGACGAGGCCGCTGAGCTGGGTGCACATGCCGGTGCCGCGTGACCGTGACGACCCGGGGTACTTCGAGCCGCTGCAGGATCTGCGGCTGGCGCCGGACAGCGATCTCTACCTCGGGCTGGTGCACGCGACGGATGGGGTGGCGGGCGCACGGCGCCGGATCGCCGCCGCCGCCCTGTTCCGCGACTCCTTCGGCGTGGGCACAGAGTGCGGGATGGGGCGGCGCGCTCCCGCCGGCATCCCCGCCCTGCTTGACCTGCACCGCGCCATTATCGACGGGTCGTTACCGTCCGCCCGGCAGCCCATTTCGGGTGGGCCGCGCTGTCCAGGGATGTATCTGCGCGTCCGTCTCACCGACAGGGATGGCCAGTGTCTCCGACGGGGGTCAGAGACGCCATCGCCGCCCCGCTGACCCCAAGGTAAGGGGCTTTTCATGGCGTGCTCGGCTACCGGCTCCTTGTCGGGCCAGGGCCAGGGCCACGAGCTAGCGTGCTTCGGTTCGCAGCCGGTCCGCAAGCGCGGATGTACCCCATCGACCTATCGACCTACCGGTCAGAGCGGTCGGAGCGGGAGCAGCGGTGGAGAAGCTCGCGACGTGGTCGATCGCGTTTGTGAGGGCGACTTCGAGCGGGCGTGAGCTTCGATGGATCCTGCCGAGCAGAAGGCCGCCCTGCAGGGCAACGACGCCAGTTCGCCGGCCTCGCTCAGCGTGGTGAGCCTGTCGCGCAGGGCATCCTCCCACCGTCGCAGGCTCGCAGGGATGGCTTGCCTAGTATTGAAGTGACTTTCGGTTGATCGTCTTGTGCCCGGATAGCGTGCGGACGGATACAGCGCGCGGACGGCCGATCAGAATGGCCCGTCATTTCCGGAAATTTCACGATTCCTCCGCGAGGTGATCGCGAAGGGTTTTTTTATAGCGAAGATTTTGCGTGCGTATAGCACGCGAACTCTTCTTCGTAAAAGAAGTCTTCACGATCATGGCGGCGAGCCGGGCCGGCGGGTGCCATCGGGCGTCACGCGATGGTGCGGGGGCATCACGGGAATCACGGGCATCCGAGGCCGAGTGGCTCCCCGGCCTGCCGGCCGGACGGAAGACGGCCTGGATGTTCCCGCCGAAGTCCTGGGGTCGATGCCAGGTTCGCCCTTACTGAGAAAACCTCGCTACAACAGCGTGTTGAGATCATCGACGCCCGTTGGTGTCATTTGTCCCGATATTGCGTTCACTGCGCACGCCAGCTTCCTGCCAGTTCCGGTCTTTCCGGCGACTTTTCATCTATGCCGTACCCCGATTACGGGTCAAAACGGGCGTCAGAATGGTCATCTCAGATGTAAAGTCGCGCCACGCGGTCAGCTGAGATGAAAAGTAGCCGCCGGCCGAGGCGCTGACGGATGGAATGCCGCCATTCTTCCGCCATGCCAGTCAGAGACCCGCCGTTGATGACGGCGGCGAGCGGTCGGTCGAACGTGGCAGAGGGTGTGGCCAACGGCGGCATCTGCGGCCTGGCGTGCGGTTTTTCTGGGTACCTCTACGTGGTCGACCGTGTCAAGGACATGATCGTCACCGGCGGGGAGAAAGTGTACTCGGCCGAGGTGGAAACCGCGAGCACTGCAAAACCTTGATCGCCGGCTACAAGGCACCGCGGAGTTGCGAATTTGTCAATTCGTTGCCCCTGTCCGCGGCCGGCAAGGTACTCAAGCGCCAATTGCGCGGGCCGTACTGGGCCGACACCGATCGTGCCGTCCACTAGCGGTGTGCCGTGGCCACGCCATCCGGTAGTGGGCCCGGGTCAACCGCATGGTCGGGCGCCCGCGCCGACGGCGCCTAAGTATCCTCGCACTCTGGCCCCTAACCCGCCGGGCGGCACGGGTTTCATGCCGCCGTCCGCACGTGTTAGCTCTGGCTCTCGAAGAGGGCGATGGTCGTTTCCAGTGACGGCGGGTCGTCGTCGCCGGGAATCTGGGTTCCGTCCTGCCGTTCGTCGGGGGCGTGTCCGCCGGCGTAGGTCTGGTGCAGGCGTATGCCGCGCCGGGCGATGTGGTGGTCCACCGCGGCCCGCAGTTGCTGCGCGCGCTCGGTCTGGCCGTCGGCGGCGAGGGCGTGCGCGCCGTTGTGCAGGACGATGAGGATGTTGGACAGGTCGCCTTCGCGGCGGAACCGCCGCAGGGCATCGCGGAGGACGGGCAGGGCCGGGTCGCCTGACGCCAGCAGGCTCTGCGCCAGCATGACCTCGCTTATCGCCGCGGTCCAGTCCACGCCGCAGGCCAGCGCACCGCGGATGGCCGCGTGGAGCGCCTGCCGGCCGTCGGCGGTGCGGCCGAGCATGAGCAGCGCCGCTCCGCGTGCCATTTCCGCGTTCGCGGCCAGCCAGCCGAGGCCGAGCTCGGTGCCGATCCGGTACGCGTCGGCCGCCGCCGCCAGCGCGGTACCGGGATCACCGTGGGGCACTTGCAGCAGTGCCTGGTAGAAGCGCGTCTCGGCGTAAAGGGCCCGGTCCTCGCGGCCGGTGGCGGAGCTGAGCTCTCGGGCCACGGCGGCCATGGTCTCCCGGGCGTGGCCGCTGTCTCCGGTCACGTACTCGATGCTGGCGTGGGCCACGCGGGCGCGGGCGATGTCGCGGGCGGGTGCGTGCGGGGCCGCGGCCAGGCAGCGTTCGAGCAGCCGGCGGCCCTCGAGGAGGCTGCAGCGGGTCCAGAACCACATGAGCAGGCCGGCTGTCCGCAGGGCTGCTTCTGGGCTGGCGGTCAGGTCGCCGGCGATCGCCGCGCTGATGTTGGGCAGTTCGCGGGTGAGCGTCGCGATGGCGCGGGGGGACTGCTCGCCCCGCAGTTCCTGCGCGGCGCGCGCGGCAAGCCGGTGGATGAAGGCCGCGTGGGCGGCGGCGCTGGCTTCCGGTGCCGGGTCGTGGGCGCGGCAGTAGGCCCGGATGATCTCGAGCAGCCGGTAGCGGGCGGGCGCGGTGGTGGTGTCGGCGGCCACCATGGAGCGGCTGACGAGCGAGGACAGCGTTTCCAGGCCGGCTTCCTGCGGCAGCACCGCTTCCAGGGGGAAGCCGCCCTCGAACGGCCACAGCCGCAGCAGCATCGACCGGTCGGCGTCCGGCAGCAGGTCGACGCTCCACCCGATGGCGGCCTCGAGCGTCGTGTGCGGCGTCAGCGAGCCCGCGGGGATCTTCCCGAGCACGGCGAGCCGGTCGCCGAGGTGGGCGTCGAGTTCGCGGAGGCCGAGGACGGGGGCCCGCGCCGCGGCCAGTTCCAGGGCCAGCGGGATTCCGTCGAGCGCGGCGGCGACGTCCGCCGCGGCGTCGAGTTCCCCCGCTCGCGGTTCCCAGGCGGGCCGTACCGTTCGGATCCGGTCGATGAGCAGCGCCACGGCCGGCGCGGGCGGCAGCGGGCCCAGGGGCAGCAGCCGTTCGCCGTCGATCCCGAGCGGGACCCGGCTGGTGGCCAGCACGCGCAGGCCGGGGGCCTGGTCGAGCAGGCCGAGCACCAACGGCGCGACGTGATCGACGAGGTGCTCGCAGTTGTCGAGCAGCAACAGCCCGCGGCGGCAGCACAGCGCCTTGGCCAGCGAGTCCGGGGTGGCGGCGGCGGTCTCGGTCACGCCGGCGGCGGCCGCGACCGCCAGCGGCAGCATCGCCGGGTCGGTGACGTCGGCGAGCCGCACCAGCCAGGGCCCGTCGCCGTCGGTGCGGGCGGCCGCGTGCTCGATCGCCAGCCGGGTCTTACCGACGCCCGCCGTGCCGGCCACGGTCACCAGCCGGTTCCCGGCGACGAGGCCGGCGAGCAAGGCGAGGTCACGGGCCCGCCCGAGGAATGACGACAGCGGCCGGCGGATCCGCTCCGGACGGGCCAGCTCGCGGAAGGGGCTGGCGCGAACCGGCAGCAGGTCCGGGTCCTGGCGGAGGACCTGCTGCTCCAGGCGCCGCAGCTCAGGCCCGGGATCGACGCCAAGCTCGTCGGCGAGCAGGCTCCGGACGCGGCGCACGGCGGCCAGCGCCTCGGCCTGCCGGCCGCAGCGGTACAGGCCGAGGACGAGCAGCGCCCAGCGCCGTTCCCGGTAGGGTGCGGCCCGAACCAGTCCCTCAAGCTCGGCGACCGCGCTGGCCTCCTGGCCCAGCGCGAGCCGGGCGGTGATACGGTCCTCCTCCGCCGCGTCCCGC
>Ga0302325_10010377_pt1 | contig 20206 bp, 17 predicted proteins | sample Palsa_T0_2_FD_201948 | JGI IMG/M metagenome (GOLD analysis project Ga0302325, IMG submission 201948) | Peat permafrost microbial communities from Stordalen Mire near Abisko, Sweden - Palsa_T0_2 | ecosystem: Environmental > Terrestrial > Soil > Palsa > Peat permafrost | place: Sweden: Abisko...
CGACGCGCGCCAGATAGTTCGACTGAGGGTCCTGTTGCCAGTTGATGAAGTGCTCGGAGGGTGTGATTTTGAGGGAATAGGACAGGATCCGGGTGCGGCAATGGGGGGCGGGGCGCAGACGGATGATTTGCGGCCCGAGCACGACCTGCCGGTCGTAGCGGTAGTGCATGACATGGTTGAGTGCGACGTGGATCGACATGCGTAATCTCCGGAATTTACAGGGCTTGCGGCGCGGCAGCCGCGCGCGCCGCACTCCAGCCGCCGCCATCGCCGCGTCCCCCCTGGTCGATGGTATCGTGGATGAAGCGCAGCTTGTCGATTGCCGGCGCCGAAAGCACGAAGGGATAGCTATCGGGCAGTCCCAAGCCGCGGCTCAGATTGTTGAGTACGTAGGTCAATGACAGCCAGGACTCGATCATCGAGTCGAAGTCGCGGTAGCTTGGGTTCAAGGGATCCGGCGGCGGCTGCATGCGTGGCTCATCGCTGCGCTTGGGGCGCAGCGTCAGGCCGGTGGCGCCGGCCGTCTCGAGCGCGTCGACCATGTGCATGTAATGCGCCCAGGACTCCGCCCAGTCCTCCCACGGGTGCATGGTGGCATAGGCGCTGATGAAGTTTTGCTCCCAGTGCAGCGGCGGGCCGTCCTGATAATGCCGTTGCAGCGCGACCTGGTAATCGGCGCACTCATCGCCGAACGCCGCACGGAAGGCGTCGACCAGCGGCCCATTGGCGATCAGTCGGTCCCAGAAGTAGTGACCGATTTCATGGCGGAAGTGGCCCAAGAGGGTACGGTACGGCTCCCTCTGCAGGGTGCGTTCCTTCTCCCGGTGGACGTCGTCCGCCTCGGCGATGTTCAGCGTGATCAATCCGTTGTCGTGACCGGTCAGCACGCGCCTGGCGTCGCCGTCGGAGTAATTCTCGAGAAATTCGAACGCCAGTCCTTGCACCTCATCGTCGCTCTTCGATACCACCGGCAGGCCGAGACCCAGCAAGGTGTAGAGCATGCGGCGCTTGGCGACCTCCAGGCGAAACCAGGCGACGGCATTGCGCTCGCTGGAAAGATCAGGTATCACCCGGTTCAGGCGGCACGAACGGCAGTAATCACTGGGGTCGTCGGCGGAAATGGCCCAATTGCATACGCTCACCTGGTTGTAATTCGCGCACAGTCGATGATCCTGCGGCTCAGCCGCCATGAGGCCGCGGTCGGGCAAGAACGCGAGCGAGCGGCCGCAGTTGAGACAGCGTACATTCTCGAAAAAGACCAGGTTTTGGCAATGGGTACAGTGAAAAGTTTTCATTGGGCACTGGGTCGCGAATTACCCATTGTCTTTGAAAGCGCGGACGATCGTGGAGAAATCTCTTGACGGGGGACGCCTACGTGCGACAGCTCCATATTCCTACGCGGCCGGCGCTCGAGCAATGCCATAAAGGGCGAGACTCGGCGCATCTACGCTCCTCACCCTAGGCACCTTGCATGAGAATTCGTTTTGGATACGAGTTGATCTACACCTGCTCCCAGCCGGTGCCGCTGATCCTCATGTTGAACGCCCATCCAAGCCGCAGCGCGGACTTGCTGACTCCGGACCGCATGATCACTGATCCGGAGGTGCCGCTGGATGTGTACGCGGATGCCTTCGGCAATACCTGCACCCGGATCGTCGCCCCGGCGGGCGGAATTCGATTGACCGCCGATGCGCTGATCCACGATACCGGGCTGGCCGATCCGACCTACCCGCATGCTCAGGAGCATCCCGTGGAGTTGCTGCCTCACGATGCGCTGGTGTTTCTCCTGGGTAGCCGCTACTGCGAAACCGAGGGGCTCATGAGCGATGCCTGGCGCTTGTTCGGTCATCTCGCGCCCGGCTGGTCGCGGGTGCAGGCAGTCTGCGATTTCGCGCACCAGCACATCGCCTTCGGCTACCAGTTCGCGCGGCCAACCAAGACGGCCTTCGAGGTCTATACCGAGCGCCAGGGCGTGTGCCGGGACTATGCGCACCTTGCCATCACGTTGCTGCGCTGCCTGAACATTCCGGCGCGCTATTGCACAGGCTATCTCGGCGACATCGGTGTGCCCGTGGCCGATGCTCCCATGGATTTCGCCGGCTGGCTCGAGGCCTACATCGGCGGCGCCTGGCATACCTTCGATCCGCGCAACAACCAGCGCCGCATCGGCCGGATATTGATTGCGCGGGGACGGGATGCGGCGGACGTGGCCATCAGCACCGCCTTCGGGCTGAATTATCTGCAGCTGTTTCGGGTGTGGACTGACCTGGCCTAGAGATTAAGCAAGTTCCGTAAGTGATTGATAAATAATCTCCCATGCAACGAATGCGAATTCGCGCGCCCTCATACAGCGCATCATGCGGCGCCGGCCATGGGAAAGGGTGTTCATGTTGTACCGATCCCAGCCATTATTTCCCAAGCTTTCACAAAAAGGATGATATTTTCTGAGGCGTTCGCGTCCTTAACAGCGTAGAGAATCCGTAAATCAAAAGAACGGAAGTGCATGAACTCCGGGAGCATGGATAAATGAACGAAGCCCCCGCGCCCAATACATCGCCAAATTTTGTAAGGCGCCTGTCTGTCATCTTATCTTTGCCGTTTGGGATTGCCGGCGCGATCGTGGCGGCAACGTCAGCGCAGGCGCAGACATTTACCTCACTCTACAGTTTCGATTACCCGACCAACTCGTCAGTTGAATCCGGTCTGATCCAGGCCACCGACGGGAATCTGTATGGGACCACCGGCACCGGCGGCGCCGTGCACAGAGGGACAATTTTTAAAATAACCACCGAAGGTGCGTTCACTACCTTGCACAGCTTTAGTTCCTCTGGCGGGTACTATCCCCAGGCAGCGGGCCTGATTCAAGCCACGAATGGAAATTTCTACGGTGATACCGCTTTTGGTGGCGCCGATGCCGACCCTTACGGCTCGATATTTGAATTAACCCCGAGCGGCAAGCTGACCACCGTCAGTAACTTTTGCTACAACGTGCCGAATTGCATCCATGGGAATTATCCCCATGCGGGAGTGATTCAAGCGACCGATGGGAGTTTCTATGGGACCACGCCCGAGGGGGGCGCCGCTAGCTACGGCACGGTCTTCAAGGTCACCGCGGCCGGAGCACTAACCACTCTGTATAGTTTTTGCTCGCCCGACTGCACCTATGGGTCCGGACCCCAGGGAGGGTTAATCCAGGGCAATGACGGCAACTTCTACGGAACGACGCAGTTTGGCGGGGCATATAATGCGGGATCCGTTTTCAAGATTACGGCCACCGGATCGCTCACCACGCTGTACAGCTTTTGCCCACAGGCGGGTTGCCTGGACGGATTAGGGCCCTATTCGTCCCTGGTTCAAGCTATCGACGGGAATTTTTACGGCACTACGTACGAAGGCGGGACTTACAATGGTGGCACCATCTTCAAGATAACGCCAAGCGGCACGCTGACAACGATCTATACGTTCTGCTCACTGGCTAATTGCGCAGACGGCGGCGCACCGCAGGCAGGACTTATTCAGGCAACCGATGGGAATTTTTACGGCACGACAACCGGTGGAGGCGCGAACAATACGCCCGTAGGCGACGGTACGATTTTCCAGATTACTCCTGGTGGCACGCTAACAACGCTGTACCGATTCTGTCCTCAAGGCGGCACTTGTACAGATGGTGCCGCGCCTGCCGCGCCGCTGGTGCAGGACACCAACGGCACATTCTATGGGACCACATATGGAGGCGGCACGGGTACAGGAGGAACGATCTTCAGTTTGTCGATGGGCCTCGGCCCGTTCGTGGCAACGCAGACCACTTCCGGACCGGTTGGCAGTGTCGTGCGGATTTTGGGAACTGATCTAGGCGGCACGAGCAGCGTAACATTCAGTGGCGCACCTGCGATCTTTACTGTGGTATCGGCTTCGCAAATCACGGCGACGGTACCCTCGGGAGCGACCACGGGAGTTGTCGCGGTGACGACTCCAACCGGCGTTCTGCTCAGCAATGTTCCTTTCACTGTGTCACCCAGCGGTCAGTTGGTGAACATCAACGCGGCGGTCAGCAACTACAACAATGGGGTCGTCACCGACCCGGTTACGCTCGATCTGAGCGCGGGCTGCTACTTCGTCTCGGATGCCTACACCGAGTCGGGGGCCAGCTATGCTGCCTTCAACTTTCATTCGAATGCGACCGATGATTGGGCGTGGCAGTATCGGGTCGTTGAGGTCGCCACCTCGGCGACGCTCCTTTACGCAGCCGCACCGGATGATGAGTCTCCCGCTACTACCTATGCGACCAAGAAAGCTGCGGCGAAGGCAGGGCAGGCGTTGGCCGCCGGCAGCTTCTGCCTCGACGGCCCAACCACGGTTGGCTTCGTCATTGACGATACCCTTGCATCTGACAATACTGGGGGCATCTCAGTCGCCGTCTCGGCCGAATAGCGACGCGCAGGCGATTCTTGCGTCTATCATGACCAAGTACATTGCATTGCTGCGGGCGGTTAACGTAGGCGGCACCGGGAAGCTGCTGATGTCCGACCTGAAGGATCTGTGCGCGGCAGCGGGCTTCCGTCGGATTGAGACTTATATCGCCAGCGGGAATGTCTTGTTCAGCTCCGATCTGAGCCCGGCGCAGGTCCAGGCTCAGCTTGCGACGCGATTGACGCGCCACGCCGGCAAGCCGATTGGCGTGTTCGTGCGGACCGCCGCGGAATTGCAAGCCGTCCATGAACGCAGCCCGTTTTCCGACCAAGACCCGAAGCGCGTCTATGTGTTCCTTCTCGAGCAAAGTGCTTCTGCCGCGGCCCTGGACGGCATCCGCGGGCGAGCCGACGAGGAAATACAGCTCGGGCAGCGCGAAATATACGTCTACTACCCGATGGGCATGGGGCAATCGAAACTGCAGATTCCCGCGGCGCGATCTGCCACCGCCAGAAATATGGCTACGGTCGCGAAGCTGGTGCAGCTAAGCAATCGGAATTGACCTCGACTGGAGTCCAGCGCCGCGGCCGGCAGCCTTCATTCGCCGGCGCAACTCAGCCTGATCTCAACATCCTCTCCCTGCCCGCAGCTCGCTGTGCCATCGGCCACGCGAATGCCCGCACTGAACTTCAATCTGTAGCCAGGATTGCTCGCGAGCCAGGTCGGTTCGATCGCCAGTTTGATGCCGGAAATCTTGGCGGAGAACTTGCCCGTGCCGAGGGTTGAAGCGCCGCTGGCAATGACCTGCAGGTCGTACAGGGTATCGGAGAAATTGTTGGTGAAAACCACCGCATCCAGGCTGCCGGAACTCGGCTCCGTGCCGCACGGCCCTGCGATGGTAGAGGAGCAGGTATAAAGATCGCCATCATTGTATTCGATGTATGCCAGCCCCTCGGCATCCGGGCCCTCGGCCGACGTCGACGCGCTCCCGGAAATCACCAGGGGCACGATGGTATCCGCCACAGGGCCTTTGATCTCGTAGAACACCGTAATCTCCGCCAAGCCCGAGGCGTTGTCCGGGTTGCTGCCGCTGGTCGTGCCTTCCGTGGAGACGTTCAAGTTGGCAGCGGCCTTGGAGGTCGTGCTTTCGCATCCCATGTTGCCATTGCAGCCATGGCCCGTGACCGTGCCGGTGGTGAGTATGGTGGTCCCGCCGGCGGCGGACACTTCGATGCCGGCGGCGGGTACCGCCGCGTGAGATGCCGACGCAGATAATGCCGCGGCAATTGTGGCGGCGGCAGTCATGGCTGCCTGATGCAGTGGGCTCGGTGACATGGCGTTGGTCCCCTTAGGAATTTATTTTATGACGCACGCATTGCGGGATGCTGCCGGTGAAGATGGGACCTGAAGCGCCAGGTTCCGTCTGCGCAGCCTCGAGTTTCACCAACAATATAAGTCCGCGGCGCGCCGGTTGCAAAATACTTTGGGTTCCTACGTAAGTGATTGAAAAATATTGAGTTCCGAGCCGGCCTATGGATCAAGGAGCGTGCGGGTTTCCTGCTGGCGGCGTGTAGACGTGCAAATAGCTGATCCCGATAATAGGCCGTATGCAAAGCCAAATACGCACGCGGCCGGTCCGCCGGATCACATCGTCGCTCATCGGCGCCGTGGCGCTATGGGCCCTGAATGCCGCGGCGCCGGCCCAAGTACCCAGCCCTGCCGACATCGACGAGGCCTACGCCTATGCCTTGCCGGAGTTTGACATCGCGGTGGCGCGTTACCAGGGAACCACGGCGCGACCCGCCGATCGATCGGCCCTGAATCAGCTCAGGCATCGCCGAACTCTCTCGACGCACGAGAACCGGACGGTGACCACGCCGAATAACGACACGCTATATTCTCAGGCCTTTCTGGATCTTAGCGGCACAGCCGTGGACATCACCACGCCTGATTTCGGCGATCGCTATTTTTCCCTGGCGTTCATGGACGCCTACTCCAATAACTTTGCCGTGGTGGGGAGGCGTACCACCGGCACCAAGCCGCAACACTATTGGGTGGTGGGCCCCGGCTGGAAGGGCACCACACCGGCGGGTGCGCGCCTGATTCGTGCTCCCGGCAATTTCGTTTGGGTGCTGGTACGGATTCTGATCCAAGGGCCGGAGGAATTGACCGAAGTGCAGCGTTTGCAGGACGGGATTAGCCTAAAGGCCGTCAGCGCATTTACGCCGCATGATCTCATCGAGCCCAGAGCCGATGACGCGGTGAACTTCATCGCCGTGGTCAATCAGGTGCTGTTCTTGAATCCTCCGCCGCGCGCGGATGCACCCGAGCTGCAGCGCATTCGCGCGGCAGGCATTGGACCGGGTTTGCCCGTCCCGACGGGGGAGGCGCTCGCGGCCTGGCAAGCCGAATTTCCGAAGCTCAAGGCGCGCCTGCTCGAGAATTTCGTCAAGCAACAGCCGCTGAAGATCATCGACGGGTGGAATTACCGCACGGCCGATCTCGGTGACTTCGGCACCGATTTTTTATTCCGCGCGGTGGTTGCGGTGGTGGGACTTGCCGCCCTGCCGCCCGCCGAGGCGATCTACACCAACGCGATGGGCGACAAGAATGGTCAGCCGCTGCAAAGCGATCAGCACTACCGCTGGCGCATTCCACCGGGAGGATTGCCGGTCGATGCCTTCTGGTCGCTGACCGCCTACGAGGAAACCCCCAGCCATGCGCTGTACTTCGCCGACAACCCGATCCACCGCTATGCGATCGGTGACCGGACCCGCGGCCTGGTCAAGAATGCGGACGGCAGCATCGATATTCTGATTCAGCATGACCAGCCGACGGGGCCGCTGGCAGCGAACTGGCTGCCGATTCCGACAGGGCCGGTCAAGCTGACCTTGCGCGCGTATCAGCCCCGCGCCGCGCTGCTGCACGACAAGTACCGGCTACCGGGAATTGAGCCCGTGCCCTAGCGATAGCCCGATTCCGCCGCGGAATTGATGATCCAGATCAGGTTGCCTCGGGTATAGGTTCCAACTGCGCCGCCGGCGAAAATCAAGCGGCCCTGGCCCCTGTAGAACAGTTCGAAGCGGCTTCTGTCGCTACCGAAGTAAAACGGTATGAACGCCTTGCCGGTGATATAGGCGCCTTGATCCGACGGCGGACCGAGGATGTCCACTACCTGCCTCATGCCCATGCCAATCTGAAGCTGCGCGAAGCGGCTGCCGGGCGCGGGAATGCCGGTGATCTCGCCTTCGAAATCATTGATGCCCTTGACCTTTTGACCGTAACCGGCCTCGACTATGGTGGGGTCGATGACTTCGCCGTTGGCGTTCATGCCGGGCGGAATTGCCGCAGATTTGCTCGCCGGCGGAGGCGCGCTTTGCGGTGCGGAGCCGCCACTCGTGGATGCGCACCCGCCGAGCGCGGTTAGCGCCAATGTCGCCGCCAGAAGGGGATATCGCTTGTTCATTTGATTAATTCCTTTTGGTTGATGAAATACAGGCGGCGGCCATCGTGAAATACATGCGCTAGCTCGCGAAGAGAACGCCGGAACGCGCGCCATGCTTCTATCTTGAGCGAAGCGTGCTTGTCAATAAGCCGGTTTGGCTTCTGTATGATGGCATTTCCGAACCGCAGCTCAAGATATTCGGTATCCATCGATTTCATGATCAAGCTCCTATCGCGCATCCCGATGCCCGCACTGTATGCCTTCGCCGGGTTCTTGTATTTCCTGGCGTATTACCTCGCGCGGCATCGCCACCGCGTGATCCGGGACCAGCTGGAGACAGTATTTCCAGACTTGAGCTTGGCGGAACGCACGCGCATTCATAAGCAGTTTCTGCGCAATTTCTGCGACGTGCTGGTGGAAGTGCTGAAGTCGGTGTCGATGAGCGAGGCGCAGATGCGCGCGCGCGTGCGCATTCTCAACCTGGAAGCGGCGGAAGGGTACTTGGGTGCCGGGCAGTCGGTGATGTTCGTTACCTCGCATCTTTGCAATTGGGAGTGGCTGTTGCACGGAGTCACCGTGCAACTGGGCCATCCGGTCGACGCCGCTTACAAGCCCTTGCACGATCAATGGGCGGAGCGACTGATGCTGGGGATCCGTACGCGGTTCGGCGCGCGCTTGGTTCCCGCCAAGGAATTGCTGGCGGACTTCCTGCGGCGGCGCGGCATCGTGCGTGCGCTTGCCGTGAACGCCGATCAGGCGCCGGTTTCGACTGACCAGCGCTACTGGACCAAGTTTCTGGGCCAGGACACGGCTTTCTACATCGGCGCGGAGCAAATCGCGCGGGCGATACGCCTGCCGGTCATTTACTTAGGTATGCATAGGGTGCGCCGCGGCCATTACGAAGTCGAATTGCGGCGCCTGTGGGACGGACGCGAGCGCACCGAGCCCAATCAAGTCACCGAGCGCTACGCCCGCGCGTGTGAGACCGACGTGCTGAAGAATCCCGCCGATTGGCTCTGGTCCTACCGCCGTTGGCGGCTGAAAAAGCCCCTATACGGCGCGGAGTGACCATAGCAAACTAGTCCTGCATGACGAAGCCTGTTCCCACAGCATTGCGCGCGCGTGCCGCGACTGACCCTGCCGTACTCACCTTGGGGTGGCTGCTCGAGGAGATGGTCAAGAGCGAACTCATCCCGCGTTCGGCGACCAAGCAGATGGTTGAACCGGTGCCCCGAAAAGACGGGGGTAGCCATCACCCGCTGGTGGTTGCTGCGGCTCAGGACTGGCCGGACCGGCGCTCACCGGGGCAGAAGCTGACGCTCGAGGCGTTGACCCAGTGGCTTGCGCATCGCGCGCGACTGCCGTATGTGCGCATCGACCCGCTCAAGTTGGATGTCACCTCCATTACGGAGGTCATCTCCTATGCCTATGCATCGCGCAGCGGAATACTGCCGATCAGCGGCGGTCCCACGGAGGTGGTATTCGCCGTCAAGGATCCGTTCGACGTGGAATGGCTGAAGGTGCTCGCGCCGGCTCTCAAAGTGCCCATAACGCGCGTGTGCGCAAATCCGCTGGATATCGACCGGTACGTGGTTGAGTTCTACGCCATTGCGCGTTCCGTCAAGATGTCGGGGCAGCAGCGCGCGGGGCTCGCGCCCACGGGTTTGCGCAACTTGGAGCAACTCACGGAATTGAGCCGTGTGGGCAAGCTCTCGGCCGAGGACCAGCACGTCGTCGCCATCGTCGATTGGTTGCTGCAATATGCCTTCGATTCGAGGGCGAGCGACATTCATCTCGAGCCGCGCCGCGACACGGGCAACGTGCGCTTTCGCATCGACGGCATACTGCACGATGTGTATCAGCTGCCGGCGCCAGTGATGCCGGCGATCACCAGCCGGATCAAGATTCTGGGCCGATTGGACGTAGTCGAGCGCCGGCGCCCACAAGACGGGCGCATCCGCACGCGCTCGCCCGATGGCAAGGAAATAGAGCTGCGCGTCTCGGCGCTGCCCACCGCCTTTGGTGAAAAGCTGGTGCTTCGAATCTTCAATCCTGATGTGCTGGCCCAAGACCTGAAGCGGCTCGGATTCAATAGCGCGGAAGCGATCACCTGGCGACGCATGGTAGGGCAGCCGCACGGCATCGTGCTGGTGACCGGCCCGACAGGTTCCGGCAAGACGACGACGCTGTACGCCTCGCTCAGGGAACTCGCCACCGCCGAGGTGAATGTCTGCACTATTGAAGACCCGATCGAGCTCATCGATGGTCGGTTCAACCAAATGCAGGTGCAAACCAATATCGACTTGAGCTTTGCGGAAGGGGTTCGAGCGCTGTTGCGGCAGGACCCGGACATCATCATGATCGGGGAAATCCGCGACCGGGAGACGGCCGATATGGCCATTCAAGCGGCCCTTACCGGGCATCTGGTGCTCTCTACACTGCACACCAACGACTCGCCTTCGGCCATCACGCGCCTGCTCGAGCTCGGCGTGCCTGCCTATCTGGTGCGCGCAACCCTCATCGGTGTGCTCGCGCAGCGGCTGGTGCGCACGCTGTGTCCAGACTGCAAGGCCTCCGTCGCCATGTCGAGGGATTATTGGGCTCAATTGGGCGTGGGCAGCGAGGTCGCAATGCCGACGACCGTATCCAAAGCAGTCGGATGTTTGGAATGCCGGCAGACCGGTTACCGAGGGCGAAGCGGAGTCTACGAACTCATGCTTTTCAACGCATCCCTGCAAGCGGCGGTAGCCCAAAATCCGGACCTCGCCAACTTGCGTCAATTGGCCATGCAAGGTGGCATGCGTCCACTGCGGCATGCGGCGGCGGAGAAGATTGCCGCTGGGTTGACCACGATCGATGAGGTGCTGGCGCTGACGCCCGATCCACGCGAGCATTGAGCGCCGCCGATCGACCCTACGTTGCCGGACTCAGGGCCGCCGATTTCTGCAGCTTGGCTTGCAAGTGATTGGCGAGCTGGGCGATGGTCGGGTGATCGAATAGTTCGGTCAGATCGATCATATTGGGAAAATCGCGGTCGATGTTCTCGTGAATCTCGATCAGCTTGAGGGAGCTGGCGCCGATTTCGAATAGGTTGTCCTCGACGCCTATTCTCTTGCCGGGCAGCGCGGTCTCGCAGATGGCTTGCAGGCGGCCTTCGAGTTCGGACCCCGAAACTTGCGCGGAACCGCTCTGCGCCGCCCGTGCCGCCTCGAGCGCGGCGATATCCGCATCGAACTCGCCCTCCACGTGCGCCTGCACCAGCAGATGCCGCTGCACCTTGCCGCTGGTGGTTTTCGGAATGCGCTTCACCGGAATCACCTGCGCCACCTCGAGGCCGGTGTGCTCATTGACCAGGCGGGTCACCGCGATCGCCGTCGGCAGGAAATCCGCAATCTGGCCCCGGTGCAGCACGAAGATCATCAGTTCCTCGCCTTGGGTTCCGGGCTTGGCCACACCGGCTGCAACCACTTTGTTGAGATCCAGCCCCGGGGCGCGTTGCGCGATGTTTTCCAGGTCGTGGGGATAGTAATTTTGGCCGTTGATGAAAATGATTTCCTTGCTGCGGCCGGCGATGTACAGCTCGCCCTCGTGCAACACGCCGAGATCGCCGGTGTCGACCCAGCCGTCGGCGTCGATGGCGCGCGCCGTGGCCTCGGGATCGTCGATGTAGCCTCGCGTGACGCTCGCTCCGCGGATCAGGATGTGCCCGACCTGGTCCTGCGGGCTCACCGAATGGTCGTCTGCAACGATGCGCAATTCGGTATTCGGCACCACCCGGCCGACGCACATCAACTCGATGGCGTCCCGCGGATTGCTTGGATTCAGCTCGATGACCGACCCGGATCCCAGCCGGTGCCGATTGGCGCGGATCCAGCGATAGTCTTCTCCGGGCACCGGAAAGGTCACGCCGAGACAGGCCTCGGCCAGTCCGTATACCGGATACATGGCGTTGTGCCGCAGCCCGGTGTAGGCCAGCGTGCGCATGAATTCATTGCAGAGCTCCACGGAAATCGGTTCCGCGCCGTTGTAAATCCCGCGGATGCAGGACAGGTCGACGTTCTCCAGCCGGCGCTCGCCGAGCACCTTGAGAAAGTGCCGGTAGCCGAAATTCGGCGAGCAGGTGAGGGTGGCGCGCTTCTTGGCAATGAGCTGCAGCCATAGCAGCGGCCGCCGCACGAACAACTCCGTGGGCATGAGATAGATGTTGAGGCGGTTGATGAATTGCATCAGGCAGAAGCCGATCAAGCCCATGTCATGAGTCAATGGCATCCAGCTAAAGGTGCTGTCCAGCTCGGTGTGCCGACCTTTGTCCTTCGCTCCGGCGGTGTGGGCGATGATGTTGCCGTGGGTCAGCATCACTCCCTTCGGCTCGCTGGTCGAGCCGGAGGAGAACTGGATGAAGGCGAGGTCATTCGCGGCCGGGTGGTGCACGGCGCCCGGACGCGAGATATCGGTGATCGACTCCACCAGGAAAGTCCGGGCCTTGATCTCGCCGAACAGAGCTTGCTCGCCGACTTCGTTCGCCAGGGCGTCGAGCCGCTGCAGGTTCTTGGCGTCGGTGTACAGCAGCGGCGACCCCAGCTTGCGCGCCACGCGCAGCAATTTGTGCCGATGCTCATCGCTGATGCCCACGGCAAGGGGCACTGGCACGATGCCGCCGAGCACCGCCGCCCAGAAACCATCGAGAAACTGCTCGTTGTTGTTCAGGAAGATGATCATCTTGTCGCCGCGCCGCGCCCCCATCGCCTGCAGGTGATGAAGAATCCCGAGCGCGCGCGTGTAGATCTCGCCGAAGGAGACGCGGCGCTCGGAATTTTCGCCATCGAGATAGGTCACCGCGCAATTGGCGCTGCGATTGGTCTCGAGGACTTCAACCAGGCTGGTGAACGTCATCGTGCCTCTACCTTCATCATGAGACTGGATCGCGGGCGCAGGTTGATCTGCGCCTCGAGTTCAATGGGTTCCTCGGTGGCCCGCGTCAAGCGGAAGCGCCGTGACATGTACTGCACGTGCACCAGCATCTCGAACATGGCGATATTCTCGCCGATGCAATGCCGCGGCCCGACGGCAAAGGGAATATACGAGAATTTGTGGCGTTCTTCGGCATCGGCGCCGGCGAAGCGTTCGGGCTTGAATTCCTCAGGCTCGCTCCAGAATTGCGGGTGACGATGCAGCATGTAGGGACTGATGAACACATCGGTGCGCGGCGCTATCGGAAAGCCGCCGAGTTCATCCGCCTCGATGCTGCGCCGGGTGATGAGCCAGCCCGGCGGATACAGGCGCAGCGCCTCCTGCAGCACCTGATGGGTGAAGCTCAACGATTCGGCGGCGTCGAGCCCGAGCATGCCGCTGCCGCCGCGGTCCGCGTCGGCGCGCAGTTGTTCGGCCGCGTCCGGGTGCTGGCTGATCAAGTACCACGACCAGGTCAGGGCAGCGGCGGTGGTCTCGTGGCCGGCGACGATCAGCGTAAGCAGCTCATCGATCAGCTCCTTGTCGCTCATCGCCGCGCCGCTTTCTCGATCGCGCGCGGCCATGAGCATGCTCAGGAAGTCGAAATGCTCCTCAGGTTCGCGCCGCCGCCGCTCGATCACTTCGGCCACCAGCTTGGTCAGTGAGCGGAATCTGAATGCGAATTTTAGATCGCGGTTCTGCTCCTTGGCGACCACCTCGAAGGGATTGGCGCCGAGCTGGCGTTCGAGCCGGTCTATATCGGTGCCGAATATGGAGCGCAGCACTATTTCCAGGGTCAGCTCGCTGGCGTCGTCGCTGATATTGACGGCCTCCATACGCGCCGCCTTGGCCGCCCAGCGCTCTGCAAATTTCTCATTGACGGTATGGATGGTCTCGCGGAATTGATCGATGACGCGCCGGTGAAACGCGGGCTGCATCATGCGCCGCTGCCGGCGCCAGAAGTCGCCCTCGCTGGTCATGATGCCGTTGCCGAGCAGGATCTTCACTCGATCCATGCCCTCGCCCTTGGTGTAATTGCGGTGGTTCGACAGCAGCACCCGCTTGATGTCCTCGGGGTGGTTGATGACGTAGTGATAGACCCCGCGCGCCGGGGCGAATACCCGGTAGATGTCGCCGAAACGCGTGAAATAATCGCGCAGCCGCTCGAGCGACTCATCGCTCCCGCCCATGTCGAAACCCTCGGTGGGACCGGGGGGCACTGCCGTCGTTTGCATGCGGCCATTGTAGCCGCGAGAATGCAGCGTGGAAAAAAAGCCATCCGACGGCCTGCGCAATACCATTTACGAGCAGCAAACCCGCTCCGGGCGGCGCCTGACGCCCGCGCGGCGGCTGCTGTACAGCTTGTCGGTGCCGATGGCCTTAAGGCTGCTGCGCGCGGTGGCAGGCTGGTCGAGGCGCGAGCAGGTGATCGGCGCCGAGCACATCGCGGCCGCGCTCGAGCGCGCAAGCTCATTCATTCCGGTGTACTGGCATCAGCACCAGCTGATGTGCGTCAAGTATCTGCTGCAGCAACGCCGCGCCGGCGTGAACCTGGGTTTCCTGATCAGCCCGTCCGTGGACGGGGATCTCGGTGCCATGCTGGTGCGCCGCTTGGGCGCCGCGGTCATCCGCGGCTCCTCGAGCCACACGGGCGCGCGCGCCTTGCGCGACTACTACCAGGCGCTGGTCAAGGACGGGGTCTCGCCCGCGATCACCCCGGACGGTCCGCGTGGGCCGCCCTGGAAATTCAAGCCCGGCGCGGTGCTGCTGGCGCAGCTGTCGCAGCGGCCGATCATTCCGATGGCCTATGCGGCTTCGCGCGCCTGGAAGGTCCAATGGGACCGCTTCATTATCCCCAAGCCGCTGTCGAGCATCGTAATCGCCATTGGCGAACCGGTGTATGTCGCCAAGGGGTTGGACGCCGCCGGATTGGAGCGCCTGCAACTGCAGATGGAGGCACGCCTGCAGGCGCTGTACCTGCAGGCGAGGGCGGCGATTTAACCTTTATCCATTCGGCCGTGCGCCGGACTGCGAGGGCCGAAAATAGCGCTAAGACTCGCCAATACAATCGCTTAGCTTGTATTCCTTACAAGTTATGCGAGAATCCGGGTGTAGGTGGGATGAATCAGAACTCAAGGAACTGTGTGACGCATTCGATTTCCAGCGTAAATCGGGTGGCAAACTGTTGATCCGTAACCCCAACAATATTCGCGGGATCTGCTCAGGCGCATGGCGATAGTACCCAACGATCTCGCGCAGGCGGATGTCACCGCCTCGGACGTTCTGTCGCCCCAGTCCTGGCCACGTCGCGGAATCCGGCCCGCCATCGGCCTCGATGTCATCTGCACCAAGATCGCGGTGGACTTCCAGTCCATGACCGAGGCGACCGCCGCCAACTGCATTGCCACCAATCTCGAGCTGCTGCGCGAGACCACGCGAGCCGACACCGCCTTTCACGCCAGTCTCGATGCGGAATTGGGAAATTTCACCGAAGTTCTGGTCGCGAGGGGCCTGCTCGCAACCGGCAACCCGGAACAGCTCAGCGGCCAGAGTTTCGACGCGCTGCCCTGGCTGAGCACACGACTCACGCATTTGCGGGTCTCGGAGCTGCGCGATACGGGCAAGCCGCGACCCGACCAGGCGGAGGACGCCGCACTGTGGTGTGGCCTCGGCATCGGCTCGGTATTGATGATCGGATACTTCGTCGAGGGACGCGCTGCGGGCCTGTTAGGGATAGCCGGGGTGCGCCCGCGCGACAACTGGGAGGTGCAGCTGCACCTGCTCATGAAGCTGATCGGCTGCTGTCTCGCCACCGGCCTCGAGCGCATCGAAATCCAGCGCAACTTGAATGATCTCGAGGAGCGCAACGAGCTGGCGCTATACAGCGCGAACGACGGACTGTGGGATTTCGACACTCTCAATAACCGGGTCTATCTGTCGCCGCGCTGGAAGGCCATGCTGGGCTATGACGAGGCGGACGCCGGGCCCACGCCCGACTGGCGAACGCTGGTCCACTCGGACGACATGTCGCGCGTGCAGTCCGCCATCCGCGATCATGTCGGCGGCAAGACGCCGATCTTCGAGAGCCTGCACCGCATGCGCCATGCCACCGGCGAGTGGCGCTGGGTCATCAGCCGCGCCAAGGCCAAGGTCGATCACAAGGGCCGCTTGCTGCGCCTGGTCGGCGTGGAGCTCGATATCACCGAGCGCAAGCTGTACGAGGAGGCGCTGTTTCGCGAGAAGGAGAGCGCGCAGATCACCCTGCAAAGCATCGGCGATGGGGTCATCACCACGGATGCCAAGGGCGTCATCGACTATGTGAATCCGGTGGCCGAGTCGCTCACGGGCTGGCGTCTCGAGGACGGCCAGGGCCGCGCGATCGAGGAAATCTTCCGCGCATTCCACGAGGAGACCTGCGAGCCGTTGGAGAATCCGCTGGCAGTGGCGATCCGGCGCACGCGCTCGATCAAGTCGGTGCGCCCAATGCTGCTGATCCGCCGCGACGGCAACGAAATCTACGTCGAAAGCACGGCCTCGCCGATCCGCGACGGCAGCGGCGCGGTGTGCGGCGGCGTGCTGGTATTCCACGACGTCAGCGAGGCACGCGAGCTCAACCGGCGCCTGAGCTATCACGCCAGCCATGATGTGCTCACGGGATTGGTGAACCGGCGCGAATTCGAGAACCGCATGGAGCGGGCGCTGAAGAGCGCGAAGGCGCGCGAGACCTCGTACGCGCTGTGCTATCTGGATTTGGACCAGTTCAAGATCGTCAACGACACCTGCGGCCACAGCGCCGGCGACGCGTTGCTCGGGCAGGTGGGCGGGCTGCTCAAGTCCAAGGTGCGCTGGCGCGATACGCTGGCGCGCTTGGGCGGCGATGAGTTCGGCATCCTGCTGGAGAGCTGTTCGCTCGATGAGGCGATGCGCACGGCCGAAGCGCTGCGCGAAGCGGTGCGCAACTTCAAGTTCACCTGGGAGGAACGCACCTTCCGCCTGGGCGCCAGCATCGGCGTGGTGCCGCTGTCCGCCGACAATGCCGACGTGGCCTCGGTGTTGAGCGCGGCGGATAGCGCCTGCCAGGCCGCGAAGGAAGCGGGCCGCAACCGGGTGCACAGCTTCGAGGAAAACGACATCGACCTGATGCGCCGCCGGCGCGAGATGCAATGGGCGGCGCGCATCAACAATGCGCTGGAGGAGGGCCGCTTCGAGCTGTTCCGGCAGACCATTCTGCCGCTGCAGCGGCCGGAGACCGGCTCGCATTACGAGCTGCTGCTGCGCATGCGCGACGAGACCGGCAAGGTGGTCTCGCCGGATAACTTCATGACCGCCGCCGAACGCTACGGCATCACGCCGAATATCGATCGCTGGGTGATCGAAAACGCCTTTCGCTGGCTGGTATCCGAGGCAGACGAGCGCGCGAACCTCGGCATGTGCTCGATCAACCTATCGGGGCAAAGTCTCGGCGACGATAAATTCCTGCCCTATGTGATCGAGCAATTCCAGCGCAGCGGGCTGGACGCCACCAAGATTTGCTTCGAAATCACCGAGACCGCGGCCATCGCCAGCTTCTCTCAGGCCAACCGTTTCATACAGGCACTGAAGGAACTCGGCTGCAAGTTCGCGCTCGACGATTTCGGCACGGGCTTGTCATCGTTCGGCTATCTCAAGCATTTCCCGGTCGATTTCCTCAAAATCGACGGCAGCTTCGTCAAGGAGATCCTGCACGACCCGATCGATAGGGAGATGGTGCGCTCGATCAACGAAATCGGCCACCTTACCGGCAAGCAGACCATTGCCGAATTTGCCGAGAATCTGGAAATCATCAACATGCTGCGCAGCCTCGGCGTCGACTACGCACAGGGCTACGGCGTCTCGCAGCCGCAACGTGTGCTGAAGTCCGCCAACACCGCCTGACCTTATATTGGGGCCTGCGCTTCGAAGCGCATGGACAGATCGATCGCGCGCAGGTGCTTGGTGATGCTGCCCACCGAAATGTAATCCACCCCGGTCGCGGCAATGTCCCGAATGCCGGCCAGAGTGACACCGCCCGAGGCCTCGAGCTTGATCGGCCGCGCGCTGGCTCGATTCACCTGTACCGCCGACGCCATGGCCGGCACCGAGAAGTCGTCCAGCATCGCGATGTCCGCGCCCGCTGCGATCGCCTGGCGAAGCTCGTCCAAGCTCTCGACCTCGACTTCCACCGGGATGCCCACAGTGCCGCGCCGGGCCGCCGCTACGCTAAGCGCAATCGATCCAGCCGCCATGATGTGGTTTTCCTTGATGAGGATGCCGTCGAACAGCCCCAGGCGGTGATTCTGGCCGCCGCCGACGCGCACCGCGTACTTCTGCGCCGAGCGCAATCCCGGAATGGTCTTGCGGGTGTCGAGCAGCCGGCAATCGGTGCCCTCGAGCAGCTGGGCGAAGGCATGCGCGGCGGTGGCCGTGCCGGATAGCAGCTGCAGGAAATTGAGCGCGGTGCGTTCGCCGGTCAACAGCGCGCGGGCGGGGCCTTCCAGCGTGAATAGCAACTGATCAGGCTGCGCGAGGCTGCCTTCCTGCGTGCGCCACTCGATGCGCACCCGCGGGTCGATACGCGCGAAGCAGGCATCAACGTAGGGCCTGCCGCAAATGATCGCGCTCTCGCGGGTAATCACGCTGGCGCGGCCGCCTCGATCCGCGGGTATCAGCGCGGCGGTCAGATCCCCTGTGCCGATGTCCTCCGACAGCGCCCGCTCGACCTGCTGCGGCAGGTCGGAAGGAGGGGATACGGTCAGAAGGGAAGTCCGTGCGAAGGTCCGATCATGCACATGAGCATCGGGATCGACAGCAGAAAATTGGTGCGCGAGGCCATCAGGGCCACCTTGCGCGACTTCGCTTTCTGCTCGTCCGTGGCCGGCACGATCCCGAGGATCTTCTTCTGATTGGGCCAAATGAGTGCCCAGACGTTGAACAGCATGATGGTGCCGAGCCAGGCGCCGATTCCCATGATGACATTGCCGCGCGATACCGGGTTCTCGAGCAGGCCGAAGGTGAAGGTGCTTATGAAGCGGCCCGGGGTTTGCGAGAGCAGCCAGGCGCCGAAAAGCCAGGTGGCCAGCGCCGACCAGCGGAACCATTTCAGGGCGAGCGGGGCAATGTACTTGTTGACGCCGGCGCCGCCCGGGCCACCCTTGTCCGCGGCGGCCGCGGCCAGGCCCGGGGTTTGCACCGCATTGAAGTAGTACAGCAGGCCGATCCAGAAGATGCCGGCGATGATGTGCAGCCAGCGGGCCAGTGCCAGAAGGTGCGCCGCATCCAGGGAGAAGCCGCCGTCGATCAGAACCGCGATCAGGATCGCCACGGCGAAGCCGATAATGAGCGGCCATTTGACTGTCAGCAACGGGTTCATAGGGTTCCCCTCGAATTGTTATAGGCGATGCGGCGACCTTGAAGAATAGGGGACTGACCCCAATAATTCAACGAGATCCGCGACATTGCTACCCGGACAGGCCCTTGGGCTGCTATCGTATGTTCGAACCAGTGGAGATATTCGATTATGACCGCCATCGAACGAATTAAGAGCCAGTTAGCGGCCGCCCCCGTGGTGCTCTACATGAAGGGCACGCCGGATTTCCCGCAATGCGGGTTTTCGGCGCAAACGGTCGGGGCACTGCGCGCCCTCAAGGCGCAATTTGCCTCGGTGAACATTTTCGAGGATCCGGAGGTGCGCGAGGCCCTCAAGACCTATTCGAATTGGCCCACCTTCCCGCAGCTCTACGTCAACGGCGAGTTGGTAGGCGGCTGCGACATTGCGCTGCAGATGTACAAGAACGGCGAGCTGAAGCAGCTGCTCGCGGACGCCGGGGCCGTCGCGGCTTAAGGGGCTTACGTAGGGTCGGACTCGACCGCCACCGGCCCCATGGCCGCCATGCGCCGGCGGCTCGCGTCGAAGATTCCCTGAAACTGATTGCACACCATGCAAAACAGGTCGGCGGTGCGCTCGGCGTCATAGGCTGCCGAATGCGCCGAGGCCGTGTCCCACTCCATGCCTGCGGCCAGCGTGGCTCGCATCAGCACCGTCTGGCCAAATGCGACGCCACCCAAGGTTGCGGTGTCGAAACTCGAGAACGGATGGAACGGATTGCGCTTGATCTGCGTGCGCAGCACCGCGGCGTTCAGAAAATTCATGTCGAAGAAGGCATTGTGGCCCACCAGAACCGCGCGGGTGCAATCCGCGAGGCGCACGGCATTGCGTACTTCGCGGAACAGGTGTTGCAGCGCCTCCTCCTCGGGGATCGCGAGGCGCAGGGGATGATGCGGATCGATGCCATTCACCGCCAGCGAGGCGGGCTCTAGATTGGATCCGGCAAACGGCGTCACGTGATAGCGATGCGTCGAGCCACGCGCCAGCGACCCGTCGCT
>Ga0302325_10010378_pt1 | contig 20206 bp, 19 predicted proteins | sample Palsa_T0_2_FD_201948 | JGI IMG/M metagenome (GOLD analysis project Ga0302325, IMG submission 201948) | Peat permafrost microbial communities from Stordalen Mire near Abisko, Sweden - Palsa_T0_2 | ecosystem: Environmental > Terrestrial > Soil > Palsa > Peat permafrost | place: Sweden: Abisko...
GTTGTTTATAATTTAGACAAACTTTTAAAAGACTAGCCGCTTAAGCTATTTAAACTTCTAATAGACCTTTATTGCTTTTACATTTTAACTCTTTAAGTTTATAGCAAAAAAGGCCTTAATAGATATATAGCTATTAATAAAGATCCTAAGGGTAAAGCACTCTAAAATTAGGCTTTTACATGTCACGAGTGCCAGATTCATAGCCTAGGAAAGAGCATTGGTTAATGGTCCCAATTATGACTATTTAATGCTAAAGAAAAAGAGGTTATTTACAAAGGATCAGTTTATACAAATACTCGAGTTTTGCTACTCCACACCACCTATGCTAGCCCGCGCTAGTGCATGTGACTATGTGACATGGCCTAGAATTATAATATTACCCCCCCCCCTTTCGAATAAGCTTGTCCTCGAGCTTTGTATTTTATAATTATATAATCGATTTCACAATCCCTTCCCAATTTACTACAAAAAACAGCCATAGTTTTGTAGAGTCACATAATGAAGGCTGCCTCATTTGTTAGGCTACCCTTAAAGGGGCAATTTTTGTTTTTCCCCCTCTTAAGGCAGCCTTAAGTTTTAAGCTCTAATACCCCTTTTAATTATTATCCTTCTTAGCCTCAAGAAACTTATCTTGTTATATGCATTCTAACTAGTATATTAGGTTTTCGGGAGGGCTTAGCTAATTAGGGTATATATGATAAAATGTCTATAAAGCAATAGGACTATTGCTAAGCAAAGAAGCTAGATACTAATTAGGATTAGGATCTTATCCCTTCTATTATACTTGATATTTTAGCTTCCTTTATACAAGCTTTACTACTAAAACCTTTTATACCTTATATTCTATTTCACTATCCTTGACTTTTAATAGTAAGAGTTCTAGATTAGTTTATCTAGGGAAAGGATTTCTAGGGTCTTTGCATAGCTTTTTAGTGTCACGAGCGCCAGCTTCAAGGCCTGGAAAGGAAGGCAAAAGTAGAAGGGTCTCAATTACAACTATACAAAGCTAAGGAAGGAAGTAGGAAACATGAAGCATTACATGCTTAAATATCCTAGGTTCGCCAACCCTAGCTTGATCAAGGTTAGCGCTGCACGTGCCAGCGCAGAACCGTAACAAGCTCGTCCTCGAGCTTCGTATTCCATAATCGTACAATTGACTTTGCAATCGACTTCGCAATTTCTTCCCGATTCGCTATAAAAACAGCTACAGTTCCGTTAAGTCACATGACAAGGGTGTCTCATATGCCAAGCCACCCCCAGAGGGGGAATTCCCTCTCCCAGGGCAGCCTTAGTTTTCAGGCTCTAACACCCCTTCCAAGTTATTATCCTCTCTAGCCTCAAGGAACTTATCCTATTGCGCGCATTCCAACTAGTATAATAAGTTTTTTAGTAGACCTAGCCAAGCAGGGTATATATGATAGAATACCTGCAAAGCAATATGACTATTACTCAACAACGAAGCAAAGTACTAATTAAGATCCAGGTCCTATCCCTTCCACTACATATAATATTTCAGTTTCCCCCAAATAAGCTTCACTGCCAAAACCTCCTATACCTTATACTCTATTTTACCCCCCTCTACCTCTAACAGTGGGGGTTTAGGGTTAATCTAGCCAAGTAATAGGTTTCTAGGGTCCTTGCGTAGTTTCTTAGCATAGAATACTAAGTATACCTTAATCGATTCCGGCAACTTAAGCTTAAAGGAAGGCCCGATTTGCTCTAAAACCTCATATAGTCTATCCATTTGCTATACGAGTTTATAGTGCTGAAGTCATATTCACGTTACCAATAAACTAAGAGCTCTGCCTCACCCAATGCTCAACAGTATTGTAAGCTGATGGGATGTTTAGTATTCTTACTCATTGCAAAAAGTAGATCTGAGTGATTGACTAAATACAGAAAAGGACGAGTCATTAATCATGGCCATTTCTTTCTTCTAGATGTGTATGTGTATCATGCGCAAAGAAGCACTCAACCACCGAAGACGTGAATGATTGCAAAGCTAGCCGCCGTCGTCGCCGCCTTCTTATTTTCACGAACGTCCGCCGCTTCTTCTTACCCCATACTAATCAACCCATGTCCCTTTCCTCGTCGAGAATTCCATGACCTAGCACAACGAGAAGCAGAAAGATGCTACGAACATTGACCCTACAAACTCCTAGAGCTCCTCCTTGACATACTCCTGAAGGTCCGAATAGTAGGAAACATCTGCAACCCATGAATATCAGGATTCCACTGAACCGGCTTCGTCTTCCTCCGAACAATCAAGCGCAGTGAAGCATATCCAATAATGACGAACCCGAACGCCATGGGAATAAGCCAGTACAGCGGAAGCAGACTTCTCGAAGTCTTGAACACGACCTCAACACCAGGAGTGTAGATGACGAAAGCAGCAAGTGATGCTCCAGCCAAGATGCAATAGAAGGTTGCGCGATTCGCGAACATGTATTTCCCGAACGGGAGCGTGAGTCGGGTTTTGCAGGCGAAGAGATTGAACATCTGCATGGTCATGATGGACCAGTAGTACATTGATTGTGCTTCGGCGAGGATGTCGACTTGGATGGGGCCGTCGATACCCTTGTAGGGTTCGGCGTCGTTCATCCAGTAGTTGGTTGGGGGGCGGTTGCCTTTTTGCATGATGTGGGCGTCGCGGGGAGTGATACCGCGACGGTTCATGACGACGAAGAAAGCAGTCAGGGCACCGATGGATTCGATTACGCCGATTTCAAGGTAGGCCCAGGAGAGTAGGGGGCCGTCGACTAGGACTTCGGCACCGGTGTTTTCGAACTTGTCAGACCAGTATCCTTTGGTGAACCATTGACGTACGTTGTAGATGTATTGCTGGATTTTGGATTGGTCTTCGAGAGGAATTACGAGTCCAGCCTCTTCATCGAAACGAGATCGTGTACGGCGAAGAGCTCGGGCGCGGAAGATGTTGCAGGTGTCAGGCGTGACGGGTTTCCGCGGTGGCAGCTTCATCAAGCCTTCCTCAGTCTCCGGCGGATCCCAAGCAAAGGACAGAGCTGCAATCAGTTCAAAACCAAGATCAATAACCAGAATGAGGATCGCTGATAGAGGAAGGGGGATTGGTACAATAACATAAAGCAGATTGGGGATAACTTCGGGAAAGATGTGGGAAATGGTGTACTGAATCGACTTCTTGAGGTTGATGAAGATGAGGCGACCTTCTTCGATTCCGCGGACGGTGCTTGCGAAGTTGTCGTCCAGCAGAATCATGGAAGCAGCCTCCTTGGACACATCCGAACCAGATACGTTCATTGCAATACCCAAATCAGCCTTCTTGAGGGCAGGAGAATCGTTGACACCGTCGCCAGTTACGCCGACGATATGGCCCATCGATTGGGCCCGTCGGACTATTTCCAGCTTGTGCTTGGGAGAGGTACGAGCAAAGATAATTTCATCCTTCCAAAAGATATTGTCCCATTCAGCATCAGTCAGGCTATCCACCTGTTCGCCATGAACTACAATGGCCTTGAAATCGTTCTCGCCAACCTCCTCAATAGGTTTGTCCCTACGTTTGGCTACCATTGCTCTAGTATCGCTGAGCATCAGATTGATCTTGCGACCAATGGCTTCGGCAGTTCTGGACGATGTCAGTTGATATTACCTCCTTAGAGACTTTGAATATGCCACAACCTGTGACACATTTAGATTTGAAACAGGAGAATATGCTTACAGAGGATGATCACCAGTGACCATAATGACTTTAATACCAGCAGCACGACATTTTCCAATAGCTTCACGAACACCATGTTTCGGTGGATCCTGAAGAGAAGCAAGGCCAACAAAGATGAAGTCGCCCAAAGGATAATTCTTGGCCTTTTTATCGAAAACAAAATCCTCGGGGTACTTATCACCAGGCAGTAACATTTCGGCAAAGCCCAAGACACGATGTCCACGGCTGGCCATGTGCTCGTAGGTTTCATCGTAGGCTATCTTGTATCCTTCTGTCAATTTGGCGTTCTCGCCATCCGGGCCGGTAAGAATTCGATTGCAGTGAAGCCAAACACGTTCAGGAGCTCCTTTGATCAAAAGGGTCAAGTAGCCATTCGCGTGGGGCTTCTTGTGGATACTCATGTGCCACTTTGTTTCGGAGTTAAATGGCAACTCGAAGACCTTGGGATACTGTGTAGCGAGATCGTCGTAGTTGCTGAGTTGTCCAGCTGCGTAGCGGATGAGTCCAGTTTCGGTAGCATCGCCCAGAATCACACGGTCTTTGATGGGGACGTCAGTCCGGTCAAATTTGGCGCGGGAACAGAGGGCTGAAATGTGCAGAATTTCAATCACGCCCGGGTGGTCTTTTGATGCGACATCTTTTTCAGCGCCGACGCGGTCGGAAGCCTCGTAGAGCTCGCCGCAGGTCCAGATATTGGTAGTCGTCATCTGGTTTCGGGTCAGCGTACCAGTTTTGTCAGTGGCTAGCAATGTAATTGCTCCCAAGGTTTCCACGCCTTGCAAATCCTTGACGAGGACATTTTGACTAGCCATTCTCTTCGCAGCAATGGTTAGGAGCATGGTAACAGTTGCTGGTAAACCTTCGGGGACCCAGGCAACGAAAATACCAATTGCAAAGTTGATAGCCAAAGACGTGTTGTTGTTGTTAACGGGGAAAGCGATGCCGAAGAAAATGAGAGCTGTTATGATGGCGATGGTTGCGATAAGTTTGACAAAATTGTCGATTTCTCGAGACAGAGGCGATGTCATTTTTTCTTCACCAGCAGTAAGATAGGCAATTTGACCCAGCACTGTGCTGTCGCCAGTGCGAATGACGATTCCGTAGGCTTCGCCAGAAACCACCAAGGTGCTGTTAAACATAAGGTTAGAAGCTTCCAAGGGATTTGTCATATCATTGTCCTTCGTGCGTTCCTGGGGTTCGGACTCTCCAGTCAAGGAGGAATTGTCGACTTTGCAATCGTTCGCAGAAAAGACTAGCAGATCGGCGGCAGTCTTGTCACCCATACGGGTAAAAACAACATCGCCGGGTACCAAGGTTGAGGCGTCAATCTGTGCCAACTTGGCATCACGAATGCACATGCACTTTGCCGGAATCATATTGAGGAATGACTGTAACAACGCCTGCGATTTTTGCTGTTGGTAGAATTCGATAAAGGCGTTGATAAATGCTACCAAAATAAGGATAGCTCCCAAATAAGTCTGGATGTAACGAGTAAGCAAGGGAAAAGGCCACCCGGAGATCATTGGTCAATCGTAATATTGATATAACTCACATTCTGAAAATTATCTTTGAAATTGATACCCAGCAAAATATATTCCAGACAACCGGCCAATATCAAAAGCAAGTTAAATAGAGAAGATAGGCAGTCCCAAAACTTGAGGATCCAATGTCTCTTACTAGGAGGTGTCAAAATATTAGGACCATGCTCAAGAAGCAATTGCTCAGCTTGCTGAGTCGTCAAGCCAAGCGATTCGCCAGGCTTTTCCATGCTTATTCTTGTTTTGTACTTGTCTGCCACGTCCTGATGGGCCATGAGATGCTCGTTAATGTCCACATGTTTCTTCTCTTCCTCTTTTTCGCGCTTTCGACGATCTTTCTGCTTTTTAGAGAGCACTGGAGGGAGCGAAGCAATAGATTGAGGTCGCCTTGTCACAGAACCCACGCTTTGAGATCGTCGTGATGGAGGAAAGAAGGTCGGGCCATCCTCTTTATCACCGAGCCTTGAACGTTCTGGTTTCTCAGTGGGTATGAATTGAATCCTGAGGTGTTCTCCACCCTCGGAGGGGCTCTGGGTCACCTCCACAACATCTTCCTTCTCGCGAAGAGCCTTCTTCTCGTTGTCCATAGCTGCTGCACCCTGGAGAAAGAGATGTGCGAATTGCCTTAGGCGTTGAATTATTACGGATTACTGAATTCGAAAAGGTTGGGATAACGTTGACAGAAGGCTAAAAAGGCAAGGCGGGGCGAGGCAGACACTCATCGCTAGCGCCAGTGGATCGGAGTATCCTACATCCTGGGAAAAGTCTTCCGCCTTGAAACCTGATAAATCGCAAAGCGGCAAAAAAAATTAAATCGCTCAAACCTCATTCCTGGGGGTGACATGTCGCATCTCGATACCTTACCCCGCATTCCCACACTTCCTAGGCCCCTGATTGGGCTGAAAGCGCCAGCGGCTGGTTCTAGATGCAACGATCGCGATATTCGGGGAGGGCAGAGATTGCAATGGCCCGATGTTTATCTTTGTCGTCTCATAATGCTTCTAGACAGCACGTGTGTTTCCCGACATCGCAACTCGAGGGCAGGATCCGCAATAGCTGAGACTTTTATATTTCTTCAAGGAGGAGACAGAGTATACCCTGGCATGCATGGTCGTCGGGAGGACGCAGGATGTGAGTCGTGGATCTGGCCTTGACGAAGGCGACATCTAGATAAGCTTTCCAGGATCTGGGGCTAGGTGATTTTAGTGTAGTGCGGGGTGGCACGTGATCTTCCAACACAACCGTATTTAATGGAACTCTGCAGTAGGTTCATATGCTTTGGTTTTTTATCTCCCTTTCCCCCAAGAATATTGGATTGAGGGTTACTAAAACTCTACTCGAGTCTCTTTTTAGGTAATAATGGTTTGTTCATTAACTTCTACAAAAATCGCGGCATACAGTCATGCAACTTTAGGGCATGCAGGCCCGAGATCTACTATTCTTCCACTAAAGCTTTAGTTTATAGTGGGCACAAGCGCTGAAAGACCCTAATAGTCTCCTCTAATCAGGCTGTCCGCATTTATGCGGCCGCTAGCGTGGTCGATGGCTGCCGCACGAAGGGATAAATATAGGCCTCCAGACCTGTAAGCGTGTTCAAGGATTGAAAGGCATTTCTAGGCTAAAGCCCTGCAATTACAAGGGACTATTCGTTAAACTCCCCTGTAAGGTCCCTAAATCTCAGGCTCTAAACGCTAAGTTGCCTTGCCAACTTCGTGCCCCTGTAGCTACAGGGCACATCCGCTAAAGTCGCATGATTTTATGCCGCGGTTTTCGTACATGTATTTATTTCCCCTAAGACTAATCGAGTTTTGACTTTTGCCAAGCATCTTCTTGATGATCTATATTGCTAATCTACTTGGTTTTGAGTTGGTGAATTAGAATTATGAGATTACATATTATTTCCATCTCAGAGCCCTCCCATTTGGAGAACAAAAATTCAGGTGTCCGCCTCTTAAGATGGAATTATCATTAGCACGGCCTTTGCTTGAGGATAGTTTTGAAAACCCATATAGAAAGGATATCAGAGTTATTAATGGATGGAAGCACTGGTGGTTGCGACTGCGTCTGGCGTCATCATAACCTTTGCTTGATGGTAAGCCCCGGGATCCTCCGTTAGAAAAATCTCAGAATCAAATTGAACAGGACCAATTTGCTGTCGAATGTTCTCAAAGGTCTTGAAAGCCGGAATAATGTACGCAATACAACTCTCAGGGATTCCGGCAACTATGTGTCCGTACAATCCTCCATTCATCGAGTTAAAGACCCACGATCCAGAATCTCCTTGACCTGTCATCAAATGAGTAAGGATTTGAATTTCGAATTATGAATTATGAAATAATATTGACTTACTCAAAGGCTTGTCAAATACTATGGTCCAGACATCTTGAAACTTGCTCCGTGGCGATAACTTCATGGGCGTAAATCCTGGCGATAGTACGCCCGTGATTGTACCACTGTATCCTGTGATAGAGGTCACACTGACCTCTTCCTCGAGCGTGGAAATTATGTAGTGAGGAGGGTTAACAGCGGCAAAGTTATTACAGCGGAATGCCCTCCGAGTGTCTTCGACGCTATTGTCGGAAAGTCGAATCAATGCCCAATCGAGTCCTAGCTGGCTCTCTTGAGCCGACTGTGCCGCCAAGACTCCAAGTTTACTTGAATCTTGACGAATGGATGGCGATGAGATGTTTTCCTCTTTATACAGTACCCTTGTCTCAATGGGGGATGGCAATTGGCTAGTTCTGACTCTCGAAATTGTTGAATCGGTAGTACTAGACCTTGAAATCGAATCTGTAGATCCAGCATAAGATATGCTTGCTTGTAGTTGTTAGTTGAATTAGAGATTTACAGGAGATTGGAGGCTTACCTTGACTGGTAGTTGCAACGTCGGTCATTTCGATGTCTTGAACTTCTTCATCATCCTCATCGAAAGCGAATTCGGACTCATCTTCCTGCTGATCGGGAGACGGTACACTGAATGAGAGCGACTGGGTAGGATTCCCAAATACATGGCAGACAGTGAGACCGTAGAAAACGCCATTCAAATGCAAGATACCACCAATCGTCGAAAGCAAATTCGTTGAGGAGCCGATTATTGGTATTCCACAATATCCATACAAATCATCACGTCTAAGTATCGATTGAACGTTCTGGCCAAAAAAGCGAACTGATATTTCTTTGCCATCTGTAAGTTTGTTGCCGTCTAAAGGCCCTGCACTTGGGACAGACTTTCGAACCACGAGTGCCTTACAGCTAGTGAAATTTTGGATTTCCGTCATCTGGTTCCACAGGTGTATTTCTGGTGGCTTGTTTATGAAACGAATGGTATCATGACTCAAAGGCTGGGTCCGGTGACCTTGCGAGTTTGCTTCCATTTCGTGGACCACGCTATTGGCGCCTGATATACATGAGGGACGACGGATGCTTCCCAAGGCCTCAGCAGGTCTCATAATGGGAGGATCGATTGATAGTTCATGGATTTCTTGATTCAGCAATGGTTGTGGGTGAAGTCGGCCAGGCCCGGTAAAGGTATTAGTTTTGATCCCAATAGCCGACGCCTGCGTCATTTTTGGATGATTATCCTCTGAAATACCTAGTTTGGAAGGTTGAAACGATTTGTGATTCTCCCGGTACTCAACCATTATTTCTGTCATCCCTTGTCCAGCGTTTTTCTTCATCTTCTTCCTGCGCAGGAGGTACCATCTTAATATCCCAAGTACAAAAAATATGGCGACCCCACCCAGGGTGCTTCCTATTCCAATTCCCAAATATAATTGATGGTTCGGTGCTGAAGTGGAAGTTGTTCTGGGTACCAAAGTAGCCGGCGAGGGTACTGGATATGAAAGTTGTCCTCGGATGGAATGTGTAATAGGGCCCGCAAGAAGACGGACATAGCCTCCATTTCCCATCACCAACGGAGGGACGGCGCTCTCTGCGAGAGCAATCTTGGGATGAGGCTTCAGTAGTCCGCTTTCCTTGACAAATTTAATCGCTCGCTTCCTCCGCTTCGGCGTCCGGCAAGTGAATAAAAGTGTTGGCCGAGCCGTAGCTGGGGATTTTCCGATCATGTATAAGTCGAAAAGAAGTATGTGTCCAGCAACGGGCTCTCCTTCCTCTAACTCGTCAACTCGAGCGTCAAGCAGATCTTTTATGGGTTGGAAGATGAGAGCGAAGAGTGCTTCGGCTGGGCCTATAGCTTTCCAACATTCATTACCTGACAGCGGGTTACATTTAGCACCGATTGAGAGGTGAGGGTCGGGCCACTGATTCTTCATCAGACCGAGGCGTGAAAGTGTCGTCGCCCGTTGCACTAATTTATCAGGTTTGGGTGATTTCGCGATTGGTGTGTTGGGCGTTGTAGATTTTGAGGTTGCTGCAGGCTTCGTAGACGGAGTACAATCTATGGCTTCAATCTCTTTAACAACTTGTGAGATGTCTGAATAGATCATTGGGGGCGATGCCGGTAGCTTTACTGTATGTCCTAATTCGGACTCAGTAAAGTCGACTTCATCCGCTGCTGCTACTTCTCCCGGAGCATTGTCGTGCTGTTTAGCGCTTCCTTGTCCTGGATTCGGAGCGCACCTTCCAGCCCCACTCCCCAAAATCACCTCGACAGATGGTATTGGAGGTGCAACATTCTCTTCTCTACTGGACCCTGATGACTGCACTTCAATGTGGCTTCCAGTCACACTTCCCAAAACCTCCTCCACAGTTGGTCTTGGAGCTGCAGTTCTTTCTTCCCTGTGGGAGTTCGATAACTGCACCTCAATGTTTCTTTCAGCAATAATCGTTTGAGGCACTTTCGGCCACTCCACAGACTGAACGGACTTTCTAGCTTCCCCGATAACTTCGAACTCCTTGTCAGATGTTGCAATGAATTTCCCTTCTTTGGGCTTCGGTGTTTGAATTCCAACAGTTATATCGACAGTCGCTTGAGGGACTTTCGACCACTCGGTAACGTGTGAGATCCGCTCACGACGAATGGGACTCGCGACCATCAACTCCATCATATACTGACAATTCGGCTGCCTGCTGCGGTGGGGCCGATTCTCGCCTTTCGTGTCAGAAGATGAATTTTTTGAAGGATTGCCAAAAAAATTCAAGAAAGATGTGGTTGCCTAACAGCCTCGTCACAACAGGGCAGTATTGTTGTACAACAAGAAAAAAAGTGGTGGCTGCTCAGCTGACCAGCCACAGGCTTTCTGACGAGGGTAAGGCTGAATACTGCATGCCAACTCATTGACCAACACTCGATCTATCTAGGCAAGCAACAAAACAACACTGTAGGCTACAGGAAAGATAGTCGAGGTGTGGAAAGCCCTGTCTTTCATCTCTCGATCTGTAATAGTCGCTTGATAGCGCGTGGGGTCAAAGTCGAGCATGTATCAATTCAACACTCCTAGCCTCGGCATCTTGAGCCGCCAAGATATCATCGAACAATTCTTTGACAACCTTGGAACCCGGAGCCAAGAAAGCTCTAATCAAGATGAGTGCTACTTCGAGTACTTCGAAGACCAATGTCAACTTGCACGCCAAAACGACGATCCTGAAACCCAGATATGCACCCTGCCAAACATCAGCAACATCGTGAGCAGGCTCAAGGCTGGTGAAGAAAGGGTTGCAATCAAAACCAGCCTCTGCTCAAAGCTTGACAACCCACATAAAGACTCGGAGGGCTTCCTAGATAATGCAATTGATCTAGCCATCAGACTCTATCTCATGGTCTACACCGGACAAGTGCGACGAGGCGTGACTGGCCAAACCCCATTCGTGTGGAAAGAAAGCAGCCTGAAAGTCGCAATCGCTAAGCAATTCCAGCATCAGCTCGTGTTAACCGACACTGTGAAGTTCGAAAAAGTGTTCAATGCGAGGAACGTTGAGCGGATTGCAGATGTAAGAATTCAATGGACGCCGAACTTGGTAGATCACTTGAAGTTCAGTGAGGATGGGAAGAAGCCCGTGTTGAATATGTTTCATCATGCTAGATTCCTGGAGTTCCATCGAGAGAGGTAAGAAAAGAGGCGTTTCACTTGTTCACTACATTGTCTCTTCAAGTAGTGTGAGGTCACTGAAGCAAAGGTTAATTTATGCCAGCAACTTCTTTCCTCCGGGCCTAATGGACGAAACTATCCGCACTCTCGCTCTCCTCCTCCCAACCCATGATTCCTCAATTCGCAAGTGGTTCCGTTCACAATCCAGAACGCATCAACTCGACCCGAAAGCCATCTCTTGCGGGCAACTAAAACTCGAAGATCGGCAAATAGACCATTTTAAGTATTGGCATGATAGACTTGTGATATTGAAGCAGTATTTTGATGATTCGGAACCGAGGACTGTCAAGCAATGGTGGTTTGATGATCGAAAACGAGTGCAGTGGTTTTGGGTTGCTGTCGTGCTAATTGTCTGTACGCTGTTTTTTGGACTTGTCCAGTGTGTGGAAGGGGGATGGCAGGTTTGGAAGGCCTATTATCCTAGTAGTTAGGCATTGAGATGTGTATTGATTTGAAGCTTTTGTTCTAAAGTCTAAACTAATTTCTGTCAATTGACAGAGTAGTTATAAACAAGTTATGGAACAGGTTCAACACTTGTTGAGCTTACACGTCAGCTGAAGATAAATGAACAGCAAAAAGTTAACCTCTCTTCCCCTTGCAAAGCATCTATTTTAGCATACCTGTGAATCGTAGCCGTGTATGAATGTACTGTGGAATCTCTGAGTCCGTGATTGAAATTTGTTAAGACCTTCTAGCCGATTCTTCATCTGGGAAATGAGATCTGTCGTAGTTGCATCTTTAGCATCCATGATCTTCATGACACGTTCCGTCGCCGTCAGATGGGACCACATGACATTGGCACTGGCTTCGGAGATAGAGCGCTCAAGCTTTTCTGGGACCATCGTGATTTCGGCTCCTAGGTTTATTTTTAGATTAGTTTGGAGGTCCGCTAAGCATTTGATCTGGTTGTCGATTCCTTGAAATGCGGCTTCCAAGTCTTGCACTTTTGGTGTCTGATAGATCTGTGACCTTGGTAGCAATACCAGAAATGTCTGTGCTATTCGAATATGTCATCAGCAGCCAGCTAGTTGCTATGCTGATAGGAAGACGGGAGAGCTTGGTCTGCAATGCCAGCAACAGGTTGGTGGGTACAACGGGTCTATTGATTGCAAATTCCATTGAATAAACCTTACCCCTGAGTCCCTTTAAAGCCCACTTGACTTTTTTGACAGTCCTGGTAATCGAGTTTACGCTCTAGAGAGACGAAAGCCCTGCGTCATATTTCTGCAAGTACTTTTCAAACTCCGAATAATGGCTTTCAACGAGACTAATTTACTCAATAATGTCATTTCTACAGTGAGCTTGCAGATTATCGGTGACATATTCATTCTCTCCGGGCTTGATGCAAATGATTCGAGCCGGGTGAATGTTCCCGCATATTGGGACTTCACTCCCGTCGCCTCCTTGAGCAACAGCACAAAGAATCTTGATGGACGCTACCCCGGCGGACCATTCAAAGAGCGGCACTACCATTCTGTGAATAAATCCCACCTAATCTTGGATGATGGCAGGAATATAATGTGGCTCCTTGCTCGCTTGCACAATATAGGTGGGGTAATATGGCTATTCGGTGTTTTCGGGGTAGTAAGGGAAATAAAGATTTGGGGCCGAAAATTGAGTTGTGACGCTGTTTTGGTTGCTGTGCTGGCTCGTGATCTTTGACTCTTGCGATTCGTCGAGAACAAGGCTGTACCGCCAAGTCCCAGTTTATGATTACCCATGCTGCATAGTCTGGCTAGTCATCCAGAAGACCAATCGTCCACTCCGTAATCCTCTCCACTCCATGCCCATTAATAGCACTGATCGGAATCGCCTCCACTTTCCCTTCCCAAGCATTCTGTTGCCCACTCGGATGTTCTTCATCACCCCGATCCATCAACTCCAAATACGATTTCAGCGCCTCGAAATTTTCCTCGGTTCTAGGTAGATCTGCCTTCGTAGCAACTACAAACCAAGGTTTGCCAGTAATACTTGGCGCCGCTGGAGCTAGAGGATTCTCGAAAGTCGGACCGGATGATATAACAATCGTTTCTTGACGATTGGCCAGGGCATCTTCGGGGGAAGTGAAGGGTGACCAGTGCACTATGGGATCAGATTTCTCCTTTTCTTCTTGGATTTTCATCCGTTCGTACTCGCCGACTTCTTTCCAAAGCCCTTTTAGGGCTTCAACAGCATCTCCAGCATTCAAGTCGATAACGAAAGCCAGTACTCTTGCCCTTTCGACGTGCCGCAAGAAACTGATTCCGAGACCGCGATCTAGATGGGCATCCTGCACCAAACCAGGAATATCTGCAATTGTGAAATTGGTTCTAGGTTCTCCATCTCCATATTTTGCCTGGGCCAATGGTCGACCCTTATGATTGTCCAAAACAACTGTCCCAATATTCGGCTGCAGTGTCGTGAACGCCCAGTTTCCAACTCTGGTTCGACTATTGCTCATAGCCCTCAACAGAGTACTCTTCCCTGCGTTCGGAAGTCCAACCAACCCAACGTCAGCCAAAAGCTTCAACTCCAATTCAAGCGTAATCTTAACCCCATGCTCCCCCTTTGTAGCAAACTTCGGCCTCGGCACAGTCTTCGTAACAAAATGCGGATTTCCCAAACCACCAATAGCACCCGCTGCAAGCAGCAGAGGTTTATCCATAGGCGCAGTCAAATCCAAGGATATAGGAGCCTTCACCTGCGCCATAGCCAGCGCAGATTTTCTGCCCCTAGGCAAAGAAGGGAATTCTGCCGTCGCCACATCTTCCGGTGTTATCGCAGGATACAGAAGCCATTTCTCCCTACTCCATTTCCACGGCCCCGAACCATCGACGCCATCTTCCTTTCCCGCTTCTAGCTTCCGCCTTTCCTCCTCTATCGCCACCGGATCCACACGTTCGATTTCTCGAACCACTGTTCCAACAGGAACTTGCACGATGATGTCGTCTCCCCTTTCTCCTCCTCGAGTCTTTCCTTGCCCATTCTTGCCCCTTCCAGCCTTCATTATGTTTCGTCGGGCGAGTTTGTGCAACGAAGTTTCTCCGCGTACGGCTTGTATGTAGACATTTCCTCCAGTGCCGCCATCACCGCCGTTCGCAGGCCCTGCTGCTATATACTTCTCTCGGAGAAAAGAAATGCAGCCATGGCCACCTGCGCCAGCATGCAGCGTGACAGTTGCACGATCAGTGAAGATTGTCTGCGAGTAGTCGGTAGGTAGAGGGTTCAAATGGGAGCCCTCTTCAGGAAGCTGTGGGATAGATTCGGTAGTAGTGCTTTCATAACGGCGGATGGAATTGAAACGGGGTCGAAAGCTGGTCTTCGCAGCATTGGAGAGGAGAAATGGGTACAGAAACGGCGTCAATGTCCTTTGCAAGGCGGGACATTGTGGTGGCATGTTTCTCTGCAGAATGCAGAACGTTGTGGCCGTTGGACATCTCGAGGTCGATTTTGATAATGGTGGTATAAAACTATTTTTTGGTCACCGTAGAGCTGTTCCTACCCAACCGAGTCGACGCCTCAACTTCAAGATATCGCTCCTTTCTTCACTATCTGTACCAAAAGCCTCATACCTTGGTCTTCTAGCTATTCAATAATCGTAGATTCTCCCTCCCCCTGCGGCACCAGATCCTGTTGCATCGGATCCCAGATCTCATCTCAACCACCGCCATCCAGGCGGTGAGCGAGATGATACTCGGAGTACCTCGACCACATCATGCACCTAGGGCTGCACACCCCCGTCTCAAAGCTGCCCATCACGAGCGCCATTGGTCGAGCCTCATCAACCTCCCAACCGGATCTCATGATATGCCACACAAGGCCGCATCTTGCATCGGTTCAACGCACGCGACGCAAAGCATTCGAGCCACGACACAGCACGGTGCTTTCCTCTCCTTCCATTTGCCTTTCATTTTTTCTTCTCCACTTTTCCTCTCTGGCCATGACCGAAGCTTGCTGCAACGACACAGCTATTTCTTGCGTGAGCTGTAGTTGCGGTCTGAATGCCTTCATGCTTGTTCCTTGACACTTTGTATATCGTCGTACCCCTCCCCTCGTTCTAGACTGCGACCCTGTGGCTGTTGTCTCTACAATAGTGTGTGTGGATGAGAGTGAGAACCGCAAGCTTGCAGATGTTTAGCGTGATCAACACAACCGCCGCATACTAGATATCAAGAGAGGTGGGTGATCTTGCCTTGGCCTCTCCCACACCATTTCTTCCCCCCTTGAGACGGTTCTACACCGTTCATTTCTCACGATCATGGGTTCTCCAACCCCCTTACTCGCTCCCCTTTCCTAAGTTACAAAAGGCTCTGCTGCTCCTTGGTAACCTCTCTTTGTTCCGTTTTGATACCCACTTCTCCCCACTGCACTACACTCAATCACCTTGTACCTATATCACCAAATTTTGTTTTTAATCCCTTTTGATTTATATTATTTATTTTAATATTCAGATGCCATATCTGCGCCCCGAAATCATGTTAATCAAGCACAGCAGATCCCAAAAGCCAGTTAAGATTATGGACCCCGACTGTGCCATCTGCAGCCAGCCTGCGCTGGCACAATGCGAGTGTGAAGCCAAGGGACTAGACATCGCCGTCCGGCAGGCGGAGCAGAGAATGATGACCTCGGTCTTCAATGACATACGGTATGCCTCCCATCCCAATTTCCGATTCTGGGTCAAGTCGACGGAGAGGAAGGTTAATGAGGAAATGGAATCATAGAGCCTGGGTCCGCGGCCACGCCCAAGACTACATCCTCTCCTACTTCAGCATGCTCACCACCCGCCGCAAAGATCACCACGCGCAAACCATCCACCGCATAACCGAACGAGCCGCCTACTACTACCATGCGCGACCCCACCCGTCCGAAATCGCCGCCGCAGACGCAGAACTAAAACGCGGGATCGATGAGGATTGGAAAACAAGCGTACAAAGGTACCCGGAGGTTCTGGAGTATTACTATGGGTTGGTGGATCTGAATTTGCCGGGGGATGATGAGCCGGGTGTGAGGGATCCGCCGTTGAGTGCGCTTGGGGGTGTGGCGGTGGGAAGGGAGAGGGAGAGAAAGGTTAGGCTGAGGGAACCGAGCGATATTGAGGAGAGGAGGAGAAGGAGACGGAGCAGGGAGAGGGTTATCACTGCACCGCCGCCACCGAGTTTGGGAAGGGACAGTAGGGGAAGACCCGGGAGTTTGTATGCTCCGCCTATGGGGGGTTTTGGGTATGTGATGCCAGGGTTTATTGGGCGGGAAATCTAGGAGAGTCCCGTTCATGGAACTCTATATTGAAAGATCAAAACCGTTTCTAGGGTGTAAGAAACAAATCGACGCCGTGCAGGGTAGGGGAGTTGGTGTACCACAGATGGAACATAGCACAAAACCAAGCAGACGGGCTATCGTAACAGTATCACTCTCCTTCCTCTTGTATTTGGCATAGCAAGCACAGCATAGCAGCATAGCGACTGGAGTTAGATCTCGGTTAATCCCAAAATCACTTTACACCCAACCATCAACCAATATCACTCCAAATCATGAAACGTCAAAAATCCATGATGAGAAAATTCATTTTCTACCTATCACCATAACTTGCAAAGAGCTACGCCGCAATATATGCACGCAAATATGCAAACGCATTTGGGAAAGACCTCGCTTGCTGCTTTCGTTCAAGTATCCTCCCTGGCCATCCAAGTATCTGCACCAGCCCATCGCAACCCATCGATTCTTAAAATACAGTCAAGAAAACGCTCTCCCCCAATGTTATTTGCTTCACAGCTACTGCAAGATGCCAAAATTATAATAAATCATGAAATGTGACTTTTTTTTGATTCTGCCGTTCGCAATAACCCCAGTGACACGAGATGAGAAAGGGGGAAGGGTAGTGGAAGCGAGAGGCTTTATTCCTTGTCCTCAAGCGAAGCGCCCTTGAGATCAGTAACCACGTCCGCAGCAGCGCTCTTCAGGGGCTCGACTTCGTTGGCGACAGAACCACCTTCAATAGAGCCTGTGGCTTTGGTTTCGCCGTTTGCGTGCGCGGTGGTGGGGGTGTCGGGGACGGAGTTGGCGGCTGAGTCTTCAGCATCCAGGCGCTCGACTTCTTTCTTGGCTTTGGCGATGTTCTGAATTTCAGGGTTAGTGGGGAGATAGGTGGTTGGGAAGGGAGTGGACAAACCTTTTCGGTCTGAGCATCTTGGTCTTTCTTCCAGAAGTCGAGCTTCTCCTTGACCTGTTCACGGACGGCAGGGATGTCGGACGTGCTCATGGGTGGGTTGATGCCCATTGCTGCGCAATCTTCCATGACAGACGGGGGACAGCTGTATTTACCGGCGGCAGGTGTCTCATTCGTGGTGGCTGCTTTCTTATTCTTTTTGTTCTTCTTGCCTCCAGTGCCGGCGAAGTAGTCTTCTTCTTCCTTTCGGACAACCTTCATTCCCTTGAGACCAGAATCATCGACCTTTCGTTGAGCAGTAGCTTGGAATTGGGATGGTGCTTGGAGAGGTGCTTTCTCAGCAGTGTAAGAAGGGTCAAGGAATCTGAGGAGTGATTCAGCACGACGGATTTCGTCCAAGTAGGCTTTGTCACTAGCTTCTGCGAGCAATTGTTGAGCGCGCTCTTTCCGCTTCTCCTTTTGGTAGTTTTCTTGCTCAAGCTTCTTACGCTCTCTGATTTTTTGCCGAGCTTCGAATTCGTATTTCTGGACTGCTCGGTTTTGTTGATAGTAGTCATCCTTGACCTTCTTTATTGCGGCGTATTTTTCTTGTTGCTCGGCTTGCAACTTCTTGCGCTGGTCGTACAGGGAATCGATTTGTTGGTGGGCCTTGTCTTGCTCGGCCTTGATTGTGTCTATCTCTGCTTGGATCTTGTTGTATTTCTCGCTGAGAGCCTTTGATTCAGGGTCATCTAAAGTGTCACGGAGTGACTTCAGCTTCGCCTTCTTCTCGTCGATTTGCTTCTGAGCATCGTCGAAACCAGCAAAGCTCTTACGCTGCTTGCGCAAGTTCGAAATCTCAGTCAATGCCTTCTTCTCGTCGACTAGCTTCATCATTCCGCCATTGACTTGTGTCTCCAAGCGAGCAATTTCTCGGTCAATATCTTCAACACTCTTAAAGGACACCTTGCTGCGGGCGACCTTCTGCGCGGCTATCAGGTCCTTAAGCTTGCCGTCTTCATTCTTAATTTCGTCAAAGACTTTGTTTCGACCAGCTTTGCCTGCACCTTGCTTCTCCCTGATCTCCTTGATTTCGGCAAGAAGTTCGGCTCGTCGCTTACCCGCAGGAGAGTCTTTCGAACCCGGCTTTGCAAGGTCTATTTGCGCCTTGATAGCATTCTATTAAAAATATATATATTAGTATGTGTCACTGCAGGTTGCCCAGCGACTTTGCGCCGACTTTCAAAAGCAAAAGAGTGTACACACAAGCTTTTCCATAGACGTAGCATGTTCTTTCTCGGCCTTCTTGAGGTTCACTTTGTAGACTTCCTCGTCTGGCTTCTCAGGCTTCTCAAACACCTTCTTCTTATCCTGCGCACCGCCGTCGAACATGGCCGCACTAGAGGGGGTTGCGACGTCGGCCATGGTTGCGAATGCCTCCAACCGAGAGGATTGACAAAAGGTGTGGGTGTTGGGGAGTCAATTGCCCTGGGAGAAGGGTGGTTCACAAGGATAACTGAATACCTTGTGTGCGATTTCGAAGGTGTTAAATAATTCCGTAGCGGCCCCCCCAGTAAACAGATTTACTCGAAAGTGCCCCCTGGGCAAAATTCACTCCGGTGGCCGGATCCTATCGGTTTTGCAAATCGCGAACTTTCCGGGGAGGCTAGCGAGATATCTTGAGCGTCAACTTCTGCTCGACCTCCCAGGGAACAAGAGACTCGACATCTACCCTTTGACCCTCGACGATCCTTCTCCCCCGCACAGTCTAGTCTCGATTGTCGTATCCACACAACGGCAACATGTCTACTCAAGATGAAGAGAAGGCGAAGAAGCAACGAGAGGCCGGCGAGAGGGAGGCGGCCAAACTCTGGCGCGCATGGCGAACTGTCCACGAGATGGTCCAAGATCGAGGCTACGAGTTGTCAGATGAGGAGGTCAAGATCAGTCTCGAGGATTTTAAGGCAAAATTCACGTCTGACGATGGCGCCGTAGAGTAGGTTCTCTTGCGCTCATTCATTGGCGCATGCTTTTCCCTCCATCTACACGAGACTGACATCCTCCAGCCGCAAGTTGATGAAGTTCTCTGCCCGGCCCTCCGATGCCATGATGCTTCGATACTCAAATCCTGTCACAGCCGCCGACCCAAACCCCGCAAGCCCAGATATCGGCACCATCTGGGTCGAGTTCCTGCCTGACTCGAGCGTAGGAATCAAGCAAATGCGCGCCTTCGCCCAATACCTATCCTCCAACAACTTCCACACCGGCATCCTCATCACAAATGTAAACATCACCCCGGCAGCGCTCAAGATTATCCCTGCCGTCGCGAGCGAGACCCGAATTGAATGTTTCGTTGAGCAGGATCTACTGGTGAATATCACGCATCATGAGTTGGTGCCTAAGCATGTGTTGTTGAGTAAGGAGGAGAGAACTGCGCTGTTGCAGAGATATCGGTTGAAGGATACGCAGTTGCCGAGAATTCAGTTGGGTGATCCGGTTGCGAGGTATCTTGGACTTAGGAGGGGACAAGTGGTGAAGATTATTCGGAAATCTGAGACTGCGGGACGATATGCGAGTTATAGACTTTGTGTCTAATAAGGATCTTCTTTGGGGGATTTATGAGACATGGAGTTATGGCGTTGGGTTTGGGCAAAAAGCATGCATGGGCGAGGGCGTCTAGATTGCTACGAGTTGGGGAATACCCAATCAATTGTATCATCAAACATATTTGCCCTATACTCCGTGTGTGTGTTTGCATTCGTGAAATCTAATCATCTACAGCTTAGCTTTAACAACATCC
>Ga0302325_10010379_pt1 | contig 20206 bp, 16 predicted proteins | sample Palsa_T0_2_FD_201948 | JGI IMG/M metagenome (GOLD analysis project Ga0302325, IMG submission 201948) | Peat permafrost microbial communities from Stordalen Mire near Abisko, Sweden - Palsa_T0_2 | ecosystem: Environmental > Terrestrial > Soil > Palsa > Peat permafrost | place: Sweden: Abisko...
ATCCTGTGGAAGTAGTCCGAGGTAACCATGGTCGACTTTGCCATGAGCCAAGATCTGGTCCATGTCATGGCGCGCCATGTTGATAGGAACAGCGAAACCGATTCCCTGGCTGCCGCCCGAGTTGCCAGAGATGATGGCGGTATTGATGCCGATCAAGTGACCTTCGTCATCGACCAGCGCGCCGCCTGAGTTGCCGGGGTTGATCGGCGCGTCAGTCTGAATGAAGTCTTCTACCTGCTCGATTCCGAGGCCGCCGCGGCCGGTAGCGCTCACAATGCCAGATGTGACCGTCTGGCCTACGCCGAACGGGTCGCCGATAGCCAAAACAATGTCACCGACCTCGACCTTGCTGGAGTCAGCCAGGGTCAAAGCCGGGAAGTTCGATCCTTCGATCTTCAGCACGGCAATGTCCGTGCGTGGATCGGTCCCTACAACGCGAGCCTTCATCTCTCGCTTGTCATGAAGCGTGACGGTAACTTCCTTGGCGCCGTCCACTACGTGATTGTTCGTCAGGATGTAGCCTTCCGGGCTGACGATCACTCCCGAGCCAAGCGCTTTCTCACGCCGCTCCTGGGGCACGTTGAATCGCTGCCCGGAGTCATTTCCAAAAAACTGTTGGAAGAAAGGGTCAACGCCTTGCGGCGTTTCCATTGCCGTTTCCTTCACGACCTTCGTGGACGAAATATTGACCACCGCCGGCACCACTCGCTTCACGATGGACGAGTACCCTCGACCCGACGCCGCCTCGGAGCGCGAGGCCATTTTGACGGATGGCGCCGCCTCCAGCGTAGCTGCTCGTAAACCGTAGAAGCTGGTGACAGCGAGTGCTGTCGCTAGGGCGAAGGCCGCTAACCAGCCGCGACCTTTAAAGAACTGCATTTTCATCTTGTAATGCCTCCGATTCCAGGGTAAAAGGGGACCGCATCATCTCCTATAGCCCCGATTGGGGAGATTGAGTCCCCAACATCAGCTAGAGGCGGCGCTGGTGTATCGATCGGCACCTCGTTCCGTTAGACTAAGGCCAGGGTGAAGGCGTTGTCTTTCGCAAAGGCGTCACAAACCGCTATGAACGACGCTGATTATTCCAGTCGGAGCTTGCGTTTCGCCCTGATGGCCGGTTTCGCCGGGATGGCCCTGGTCTTTCTCGTTGCGACGATCGATACGGTGCATCTACTGGGCACGATGCGAGACGAAAGCAGGCTGATTCGAGAGGCCGCCCGTCAGCGCACCAACCATCTGGAATCCATCCGTTCCTCCATCTTGCTTACCCACACATACCTGGGAGATTATGTTCTGGGTACTGACCAAGAATCCGGGGACCAAGCGGAAAAAATGCGGGATGCGTGGTCGCGCTTGTCGTCGGATTTGGCGAACTACCGCTCGAGCACACTGGATGAACAGGTTCAAGTAAAACGGCTGGGAGATTTGCTGGATCGGCATTGGCAGTATGTCAGCCGCGTGATGAATTCAGTCTCAGCAAGGAAGCACCGGGACACATCATTTTACAATCTCGAGATCCTTCCCTTGAGCACGTCCACAATTGAGATCACTTCGCAATTGGAAAGCATCGACGCTAAACAAGCGGCTTCGGCGGAAGCCCAGATTCAGAGTGAATTCGAACGCCTCGGCAGCAACTTAGGTATCGCTCTCAGTGTCGGATTGGTGGCGGCGCTGTTACTTGCGGCTGGATGTTTGACCTACATCTTCCGCATCGAGCGGCAGAATAGCCGGCGCTATCAGGAGATTCTCAAAGCGCGCGGGGCGCTTGAACAACTGTCGGCGAGACTTGTAAATGCGCAGGAACTGGAGCGGCGCACCATCTCGCGAGAGCTGCACGATCAAGTGGGGCAGACTCTGAACGCCGTGCTCATGGATGTCGCCAATCTGGCAAAACGGATCCAAGCCGATGATACTGTCAGTCTTCGATACCTGGACAACATTCGGACGCTCGCCGATTCGAGCGTGAACTCCATTAGGGACATCGCCCTGCTGCTGCGCCCTTCCATGCTCGACGATCTGGGCCTGATACCGGCTCTGGAGTGGCAAGCCCGTGAGGTCTCTCGCCGTAGCGGCGTCAAGATCAAAGTTAGCGCGGAAAATGTGACTGATTCGCTTGCCGACGAAATGCGCACTTGCATTTACCGTGTCGCGCAAGAGGCGCTTAACAACGTCTTCCGTCACTCCGCGGCGAAGAACGCTGAAGTGACAGTGCGGCAGGACGACGCTACGCTGTTTCTCAGCGTTCAGGACGACGGATGCGGGTTTGATCCTGAAAAGACGCGCGGTCTCGGCATGCTGGGGATGGAGGAGCGAGTCCGACAACTCGGAGGAAAGTTTGAAGTCCACTCCTCGCCCGCAAAGGGCACAGTGCTCGAGGTTGTCCTGCCGATTCCGGTAGCAGCTGTTTAGGTGTGTTGTTGGCCGCCGGCCACCGCCTTTTGGGTTCGACGCTCACACGATGGCGGTGGGGGGGGCAGGCTCATTGGGATCGCCGGCGGTTGATAATGGCACTCTGATTAGCACAAACGCGATCAAGGCGATGAACATCGCTCCAACCAAGTAAGTTGGGTGGCTGAAAATGGACGGAATTGGCCATTCTTTGTAGTAGAACCACGCGGTTACCAGGCCAGCCAACGCTTCTCCTGCAATCAGGCCGCTGGCGGCCAGTATGCCGGTGTTTTCGACTCTTGCCTTCTGAGCTTCGTTGAAGTTACTGCGGTCTCTGAATTTGTCGGTGAGCCAGCGAATTATGCCTCCCACGAAAATGGCGGAGGTAGTGCCGATGGGCAGATACATTCCGATGGCAACCAGCATGGGGCTCTTCACTTTGAACATGATCATGGCGATGCCCATCAGAATGCCAGCTATCACCAGCGGCCAGGCCATGTCGCCGCCCACGATGCCTTGAGCCAAGGATGCCATCAGGCCGGCCTGAGGCGCCGACAGAGCTTTGTCGCCAAAGCCGATTCCACCTTTGTTGATGTTGCCCTGGTAAAGAATCATGAGCGGGAAATACATGACGAGGCTCGCCACAACCACGGCAATCAGTTCGACGATCTGGATGGTGCGGGGGGTGCCACCGAGAATGTAGCCTACTTTGAAATCCTGGAGCAGTTCGCCGGCAACGGCCGAAGATACACAGACCACGGCAGCGACGCCGAGGACCACTACGACACCGCCTTCGCCCGAAACGCCCATCGAGACCATCAGGAGAGCGGCAATGACCAGAGTCGATAGAGTGAGCCCGGAAATGGGGTTATTCGACGAGCCGATCACGCCCACCAGATAGCCGGAAACAGTGGCGAAGAAAAAGCCGACGATCAACATGATCAGCGCGGCTGCGATTCCTCCGGCGATGAGTCCGGAAAGATAGATATACAAAACGCACATCGCCAGAAACGTGAGACCGATCAGCAGGAAGACGGTCTTCGAGCTCATGTAGCGCTCGGTGCGCTTGGTCGACTCGAGCGAGGCCCGTCCTACTCGCAGTTCCGTAATGGCTTTGCCCAAACCCGCCAGCAGGTTCTTGCGCATCCGGAAAAGCGTGTAGCAAGTGCCCATCATCATTCCGCCGACGGCGATGGGCCGAACGATGAATCGCCAGACGGCCGTGGCCAAACCCAGCCAGGCCTCATCGGCCGGCGAGGGCGGCAGGAAAGTTTTTAACTGCGGGCCAAGGAAGTAAATCAGCAAGGGAATGAGTAAGCCCCAGGCAATCACGCTACCGGAAAAATTCAAGGCGGCGAGCTCCGGGCCAATGATGTAGCCGACCCCAATGTAAGCCGGACTCACCGTGGGAGCGGCGACGCTCGAAACGCCGCCCGTAGATAGCACCTGGGTGGAGCTGAGTCCCCCCAGGCGCAAGGAGCTCTTGCCCAACTGGCCGACATGAAAGAAGAAGTCGCGGTCAGGGGCGAATAGGTTGAAGGCGCCTAACAGAAATGTCGCAGCGCCGAAGGCCATGTTGTAGAACAGGTATTTTGCCGCCTTAGCGCCTAACTGGCCGGCTTTATGGATTTCCGAGGCGGCGACCGATTCCGGGAATGGGAGCTCGGGGTCCTCGACTAACACCCGTCGAACCAGAGATACGAACAGCACGCCAAGAACGCTGCCGATCAGCATCAGTGCGGTTGACTTCCAATAGGCGTCGGCGGATTGAAACGACGGCCAGGCTTTCGCCAGGACAAATGCGGGCAGGGTGAAAACCGCACCTGCCGCAACGGATTCACCAATCGAGCCGGCGGTTCGAGCGATGTTTTCCTCGAGAATCGTTCCCTTGCCGAGCCGCAGGACAGCCATGCCGATCACGGCGGCGGGGTAAGTGGCGGCAATGGTCTGGCCGGCGCGGAGGCCAAGGTAAGCGTTTGCGGCGCCTAAGACCACGGTCATCACCAGGCCGAGGATCAGCGCGCGGGGCGTGAACTCGGCCATCTTCATGCCTTCCGGGACAAAAGGGCGGTGTTTGGGTTCGCTCATTGCAGCCGGGTCCTCACTTTATCGCTTAGCGCCTTGCCATCCACGGTCTTGCCCTTGAGGCGGGCCTGCGCGGCCTTCATCACCAGACCCATCTGCTTGCTTTCGGTGGCGCCGGTTTCGGCGAAGGCTTCGGAGACGGCGGCTTCAATCTCCTCGTCGGTGGCCGCGGCGGGCAGATACGTCTCAATCAGTTTCCGTTCGGCTTCTTCCTTATCCGCCTGCCCGGTGCGGCCCGCTTTGCGAAACATGTCGGCAGCCTCGGTGCGCTGCTTCACCAGCAGCTTCAACACCTGCATCTCCGCGGCCTCATCCAGCGGCTTGGGAGAATCCACCTTCTGCTTCATCAGCGCGGCCTTAATCATGCGAAGAGCGCTCAATCGCGCCTCAGCCTTGGCTTTCATGGCGTCGACCATGTCTTTCGAAATCTGATCGAGTAACGGCATGTCTCTGATATTGTACGCGCGTGGATTCCTCTGGCGCCTCCTTTATGATGAAGTGACTGCGGCTTGGGTAGTCCTGAGAGGGATTTGTGAACGGACAAGAACGCTCCCTCACGGTCGCGGCTCGGCTCGCGGTCGCGTCTTACGGTCGCATCTCGGCTCCCAATCACAGCCTGAAGGCTGTGCCACAAGGCCATACCGGAGTGACTTATTGTTGAGAGCTTAGGAGACAACGGTATCGAGTGCTCGTTTCTATCCTGATTCCCGTCTACAATGAGCGAACTGTGGCAGAGCGCAGCCTGCGCATGGTGCTGAACGCTCCTCTGCCGGAGGGGCTGGAACGCGAGCTGATCGTGGTGGACGATTGTTCGACGGACGGCACCTACCACATCCTGGAACGGCTTGCCGCGGAAGACTCGCGCGTCAGGCTCTACCGTCACGAGAAGAACCAGGGCAAGGGAGCTTCCGTCCGCGACGCGATCCAGTATGCGACGGGTGATTTCTGCCTTGTCCAGGATGCGGATCTGGAATATGACGCCGCGGATTACCCGAAGCTCTTGAGGCCGCTGCTGGATGGACGAGCCGACGCGGTTTTCGGATCGCGTTATCTTCCCGCCGAACAAACGCGCGTGCTGCCCTTCTGGCACTCGCTGATGAACAAGACGCTGACCGCCATCTCGAACATGTTCTGCAATCTGGCCCTTACTGACATGGAGACCTGCTACAAGGTTTTCCGAACGGACTTATTGAAGAGCATCCCGATTCGCTCACAGCGGTTCGGGTTCGAGCCGGAAATTACGATGAAGGCGGCCAAGCGCAAGTTGCGTATCTACGAAGTGCCGATCAGCTATCACGGCCGGACCTACGAAGAGGGCAAGAAAATTGGCTGGCGTGACGGTCTGCAAGCGCTGAAAGTGATTCTGCATTTCTGGATCATTGACGACTTGTACGTAGGGCAGTATGGGCGCGGATTCCTGAACAACCTGACCGGGACTCCGCAGTATGTTCGCTGGCTGACCGAGACCATCCGGCCGGATTTAGGCGATTACATCCTCGAGATTGGCGCGGGCATCGGCAACCTCAGTTCCCGGCTAATGTCGCGGCGATTCCGCTACATTGCCACCGAGAGCGACGCGTTGTACTTACACGCCCTCGAGAACCGGTTTCTGCGGACGCCCAACGTGGACGTCCGGCGCTTGCGCCCGGACCACGAGGAGGACTACGATCTATTGCCGAAACCGCTCGATACGGTGGTTCTCGTCAACGTTCTCGAGGCTGCCGGCGATGACGAAAAATTGCTCGCCTGCGCGGCGCGCGTTCTTTCGTCAGATGGGAAGCTGATTCTGGTGGTTCCGTCCTCGCCAATGGCGAAAGGCACTCTGGATGCAACCATTGGGAACAAGCGCCGCTACTCGAAGGCCGACCTGGAGGCAAAGCTGGCGCGGGTGGGTTTTCGGATTCAAAAGCTGCATCAGCTCAATCGAGCCGGCCTTCCCGTGTGGTTTGCGCATAGCCGGATTTTGCACTCGCGTCAGATTCCCAAGCTGTCCCTCAAGATTTTTGACAAGACCACCTGGTTTTGGCGGCTCATGGATCGAGTTCTGCCTTGGCCAGGCGTGACTATGGTGTGTGTGGCCGAGCGGCGAACGTCGGACAAATGATTTCTCGCGAGGACGCAAATGGCCAGGTTAGAAGGGGGTTCAGATTGCGCGTTTTGGGGCAGCGTTTGATGCAGGAAAAGCCGAGACGAATCTCGGCTCTGCAGGCTTGACAGCCCGCGCCACGGCGGTTTCACGTATAATCACAACGCAGAGGAGGCACTTTGAAAGACTCGAGCATTCTTCGCAGGGACCTGCTTGCCGGCGCGGGCGCTACCTTAACCACTTCTCTTTTCGCCGGCGGATTCAAGGGAGCCAACGAGCGCATTACCGTGGGCTTTATCGGGATCGGCGCCATGGGTTCCGGCAATCTCGACTTTGGAGTTCGCGCGGGGGCGCAAGCGGTTGCGGTTTGCGACGTCTACGCGCCACACCTGGAACGCGCCATGGCGGCTGCGGCGAAGGCCGGCCAGCAGCCGAGGGCCTACAAGGATTTTCGCGAGCTATTGGCCGACAAATCGATTGATGCGGTGTGCATCTCGACGCCTGACCATTGGCACGCCTATATGACGATTGAGGCCTGCAAGGCCGGTAAAGACGTTTACGTAGAAAAGCCTTCCTGCGTGTACGTGGCTGAGGGGAAGAAGATGGTTGAGGCCGCGCGCAAGTATGAACGAGTAGTTCAAGGCGGCACGATGCAGCGCTCGGGAGGCTACTTCCAGAAGGCGGCGGAGTTGGTGAAAGCCGGGGCTGCGGGCGAGGTAACGTTTTGCCACGCTTTTCAGAGCGGGCTCACGAAAAGGGAGGGTTACGGGAATCCGCCTGACAGCGATCCGCCTTCCAATCTGGATTGGGACATGTGGCTGGGCCCGGCCCCGCTGGTTCCCTTTAACGCTAACCGCTGGGGAGTGGAGGCGGCCACATTCCCGACGTTTCGATACTTCTGGGACTATGCGGGCGGGGCGATGACGGATTGGGGAGTTCATCTGATTGATCCCATCCATCAATGCTTCGGCGAAGTGATGCCGGTTGCGGTAACCGCGCAAGGCAGCAAGTTCTACGTTCAAGACAACACCCAGACACCCGACACGATGCTGGCGACGTTCTTCTATCCTGCGTTTCTGGCCAGCTACGAGAGTCGAACGTGCAACTCTTTACCGCTGCTTGGAAATCAGGGCTATGGCACGGCGATCCATGGCACGGAGGCGACGATCCTGTTCAATCGCAGCGGTTGTTCGTTGATACACACGGACAAGTCAAAGGGCGATCACAGGTGGGAGAACAATTCCGAAATGAGCGCCATGAACGTCCCACATTGGAAGAATTTCCTGGAGTGCATCCGGACACGCCAAAAGCCCACCAGCGATATCGAGACAACTGTCCGGTCTTCCACCGCCTGTTTGCTCGGCAATCTGGCCATGCGCTACAGGACCCGCGTGGATTGGGATGAAGCGAATTGGACAGTGAAGCAGGATACATTGAAACCGTACCTGAAGGAGCGCTACCGTAGTCCGTGGGTTCTAGAGGGCTAGGCAATTTTATCTGTAATTTTTTCAGATGGATTTTGTAAAGCCAAGTCGTTATAACTATTGAGTCGGTTGGTGCCGTGGGCTCAACGGAGGCCTTGAACAACCGCCCAGTATTTGCGATACTTGAATTCCGGACTGTCGTACGTTTGTCGACTCTGTTTTGTCGACTTGGGCATCGCGCACACGAGCCAGCGTTTGGCCTGTGCGGTTGGCCCGAATAGCGCACAGCGGCCTTTGCGCTCAATGGATTGCGGTGACATCCGCTCGAAGTGTCACGTATTGGCGGCAAATTATGTGAACTGCAAGTCCCCGTGAGGCATGAGGTTGTCGTAATGCAAGCGAAACGGAGGAACTGGTGAGCAGAATTCGACCGGTGGCGCTGTAGCTAACCGACGGCTCCGGCTGTCAGGAAGGCACTATCTGCAGCTTTTGCAACTAGTTGGCGAAATCAAGGTGTCATGGCCGCGTCTGGCGGCGTGAGCCACAAGAACCTTCAGGAGCGCGAGCGAATTATGGCCTTGACTCTTACAACCAACAGTCTTAGTGGAACCGACTTCATTCCCGGCATTGTGGCGGAAGCCAATCCCTGGCATGCCATTCGCGTGCGGTCACGCTTTGAATGCACTACGTCCAATATCCTGCGCGACAAAGGATTCGAGCAGTTTCTGCCGCTTTACCGCAGCCGGCGGCGGTGGTCCGATCGCGTTAAGGAAATCGATATGCCGCTGTTCCCCGGCTATGTCTTCTGCCGGTTCGACGCCTCTTCGCCCATGGGCGTACTCACGACGCCGGGAGTAGTGCATATCGTGAGTGCGGGCAGAACTCCGATTCCGGTGGACGAGCTCGAGATCTCGGCCCTGCAAGACGTCTGCAATTCCGGCCTGCCCCTGCAGCCATGGCCCTATTTGGAGGTGGGACGAAAGGTGTCAATAGAACGCGGACCTTTGGCCGGCACGGAGGGCGCCGTCATCGAAATGAAGGGACGGTACCGCCTCGTAGTTTCCATTTCTATGCTGCAGCGCGCGGTCGCGGCCGAAATCGACCGTGACTGGATTCGTCCGCTGTTTTAGCCGGAACTCCCTTTTAGGGCCCTCTGGCAGGCGACAAGATCGCCTGCCCTACCCACTGCGGATGGGCGAAACGCTGGCCTCCGCTTTGACGCCACTCCCCATTTGGCCGTGCCGCTCGCCAGCGCCTGGTTGTTTCCCTGGTCTCTCCCACATTACTGTAGATATAGGGGCACCGAGTGTTCCGACGCATCGTAGATTTGTGGCCGGGGGGCGAGTTGGTTCTTTGGCGGACAAATCCGGGCGCGTTAGCCTGGGCGATGGCGGTCGCCGGATTTCTTAAGGGAACAAGTGCCACAGTCATTCCGTCTGAAACAGGGCGGGGGTAAGGTGAGCCAGTGAAGAAAAAGTGGAAAATCCTGATTTTGCTTGGATTATTGGTGTTGGTGGCCGGGGGCGTGTTCGCCAGCATTCAATACAGCCAACGTGGCGTCGTGACCGTGCAAACCGGCAAGGTGACTCGCCAGGATCTGGCTGCTATTGTGACGGCCTCGGGTGAAATCAAGCCGAGAAACTATATCAATGTCAGTGCTAACTCAATGGGCCCGCTCAAGGGGATCTACGTAAAGGAAGGCGACCACGTCAAGAAAGGCCAGATTCTGGCCTCGATCGAGTCCATCCAGCCTACCGCCGCCGTCGCCGCGCAGAAAGCCAGTGTGACTGCGGCGGAAGCCGATTCTGCCGCCTCCGAAGAGGCCGTGAAAGCCTCCGACGAGAACATTGCGGTGTCGATCGCGACGGTGAATCACGACAAAGCGGATCTGGAGCAGAAGAAAGCCGATTTCGACCGCGCGAAGGCATTGTTTGACGCCAAGCTGCTCGCGCAACAGGATTTCGAAGCCAAGCGGGGCGCCTACGATGTTGCCGTTGCCACGCTCGCCGAATCGGAAGGGCGGCTTTCGCAGGCCAAGGCACAGCGCGCGCAATCGGCGGCGCAATTGGCGAGCTACCAGCGGCACATCGCTCAACAACAGGCCAACCTCACGAGCGTTACCGATGTGCTTCAGAAGTATGATGCCATCGCGCCAATTGACGGCGTGGTAACGAACCTGCCGGTGCGGATGGGCGAAACCGTGGTGCCCGGCGTCCAGAATTCGGCTGCTTCCACGATCATGACAATCGCAGACATGTCGATCATCACGGCCGAAGTGAAGGTGGATGAAACCGATATTGTGAACGTGAAGCTGGATCAGCCCGCGGAGGTGACTATTGACGCCATCCCGAACCGGACGTTCAAGGGTAATGTGATTGAAATCGGCGACACGGCTATTGTACGCTCGACCGGACTGGCTGCCTCACAAAGCACCACATCGAGCCAGGAAGCCAAGGATTTCAAAGTGGTGATCGCGCTCGACATTCCACAGGATTTGGTCCGCCCGGGTCTTTCCTGCACTTCGAAGATCACCACCGCGACGCGTCCCCACGCCCTCTCGATTCCGATTCAGGCGTTGACGGTGCGGCAGAAGGGCGACCTGGAAGTGAAGAAGCCGGGCGCGCCCATGGCCGCGAACACGGATCCCGCGGCTGTCAAGGCCGCTAAAGAAGAGGTGCAGGGAGTCTTTGTGGTACAGGGTGAGAAGGCCGTTTTCCAGAAAGTGGACACCGGTATCACCGGCGCCACTGACATTGAAGTCGTCAGCGGCCTGAAGGAGGGCGATCAGATCGTCACTGGCAGCTACAAAGTGATTCGGACCCTGCGGCCGAATGCCAAAATCAAGGTGGACAATAAGGTTCCGGTGGTGACCGCGACTAATGAAGGCTAGGGTCGAGCTGCGGAAGTTTGGGTACAACGTCTGTCCGCTTGCTGACGCGCGCGGTTCCGTGCTGTCAGCGGGTTGCACGGAACCGCAACCGAAACTTGGTAGAAAGCCGTCACGTCTGGGGAACGCGGGGTAACTAAAGCGCATGGCTACAGCGGTCCAGGCCCTGTCCGAACAGGAACGCAAAGAACGAGGCGAAAAGCTGCGCCAGGATGGCGTGATCATCCGGACCTATGACCTGTGGAAAACCTACGTCATGGGCGACCAGGAGATTCATGCCGTCTCCGGCGTCGACATCGAAATCAGGCGCGGCGAATATGTCGCCATCATGGGGCCCTCGGGTTCCGGCAAGTCGACGCTGATGAACCTCATCGGATGTCTCGACTCGCCGACGAGCGGCCACTACTTCCTGAATGGAAACCTGGTCAGCGACATGACCGACGACGAACTGGCGCGCATCCGCAACAAGGAAATCGGATTCGTATTTCAAACCTTCAATCTTCTGGCCCGCGCCACGGCGCTGCACAATGTCGAGCTGCCGCTGATTTATGCGGGCATCAAGTCAAGCGATCGTCAGGAGCGGGCCAAGGAAGCCATGCGCGCGGTGGATCTCGAGCAGCGCATGCTCCATAAGCCGAATGAGCTTTCCGGGGGTCAACGCCAGCGGGTTGCCGTCGCCCGCGCTTTGGTCAACAAGCCTTCGATCCTGCTCGCCGACGAGCCAACCGGCGCCCTGGATACCGCCACCGGCAATGAGATCATGGCGCTGTTCGACAAGCTGCATCACGAAGGCAACACGATTGTTCTGGTCACCCACGAACTGGACATCGCGATGCATGCCGAGCGCGTCATTCATATCCGCGATGGAAAGGTCGAGCGCGACGAAGTCATACCGCACTGAGACCGCCGGACAGCTGCTAGCCCGTTCAGCCGCATGCGTCGGCTTAGGGCCATTTCTGTCGTCGCGCCAGCCCCAAGCTCACGCATCGCGCCAACCCCAAGCTCACGCATCGTGCCAGCCCCAAGCTCACGCATCGGGCCAGCCCCAAGCTCACGCATCGGGCCAGCCCCAAGCTCACGCATGGGGCTAAGCCGGCAAAGGGTGGCAGGGTAGATCACTTCCGGAAAAGTTGTAGTACTAAGGTCTATTCCCGGCCAACCGTTGGTCGTGTATCCTAAAGCCAGATAGTGCGGTCCGAGTTCTAGTCTAGGACTTCTCTCGATGTCTCTTGTCAACTCCCTGCCGGGGTGCGGTTGTGTCACTAAGGCAGATACGCAACGGCGGGACTTCAGTCCGGCCCTTTCGCAGTTCGTGCTTGGGACACTGCGCTCGGAGATTCAGTCCAAACTCACGGAAATAGTAACCTTAGCGGCATCCAGCGATGCTGGGGCATCGAGCGATGCAGCGCCGTCTGAGCTGGCGGGCCGGCTGGATGACATCCGGGACCGCTCTCAAGCGCTGCTCGGAATGATCCGCGAAAGCCGGGCTTATCCGGGCCTGGCGGCCACCGATCGGGCAGCCAGGGAGTTTGCGTGCCAGGATATAGTACGAAATGCCGTTCAACTCCTAAGCGCTTTGGCTTCCGACTTCGGGTGCGAAGTAAGTTATGAGGTGGAACCGGATGTGCCGCAGAAGGTGTCGGGTGAATGCGATTACCTGAGGGAGATGTTGGTGTGTTTGATCCGGGATGCAATACGCGTGCGCCGCGCCCGGCGGATTCACCTGAACATTCAGCCTGGGCGTGGGGCGGGCGGTCCTGACCGTCTCGCGTTCCGGCTGGCGCTCGATGAGGTGTCTGGCGAGCCGCCACCAGCGAGGGTCGACCTGAGCAGCTTGACTGCCGGTACGCAACTCTCGTGGGCGGATTTGGATTTGCTCATCGCCGCGGAGTTCGCGCGGCTGGTTGGCGGGGAGTTGCGCTCCGGGCGCGCCGACGGTGTCTACCTGCTGTCGGTGCAAGTGCCGGTTCAGGCTACCGCGGTGAAAGACCGAACCGGGGAGCCCAGCTTGGAGCGAAGTGAACTGCGGATCCTGCTGGCCGAGGACAATCTGATCAATCAGCGCTTTGGGAAGCTGGCGCTTGAGCGTGCCGGATACAAAATCGATGTGGCCTCGGATGGCGCTGAGGCCGTAGCCGCCCACGGCAGAAGGGCTTACGACATCATTCTGATGGACTGCCAGATGCCGGAGCTGGACGGTTTCGAGGCGACGGTCGCAATCCGCGCCCTTCCTGGCCCGCAACCTGTGATTGTGGCCGTCACTGCCTATGCGCGCGAGGGCGAACGCAAGCGCTGCCTGGACGCAGGCATGGATGATTATCTGTCAAAGCCCTTCCGGGCAGAGCAGTTGATCGCACTGGTTCAGAGGGGAACCACGCTGCGAGGCCAGCGCCGCCTGCCCCAGCATGTGGCCGGAGTAAGCCGCTCACAAACGGCATGAAGGCGAAGTGCGAAAGCACGGCTAGCCCCAAGCTCGCATCGGGCTGTCCACACGGCACAGCAGATCGTGCACGGTGTTTTCGCTGGCGCCTGCGCTAGCCCCAAGCTCACGCAGCTCGGCGCTGAGCCGCATGGGGCTGTCCCAAGTGTGGGCTGACTACGACCAGATTTTCTCGATCGGCACCCCTCTGCGGCACAGCTCGCACGAGGCTCCGTCACGGTAGTAGGTGGCGTCCATCTTGGCAAGGTAGAAGAGCGGCAGGTCGTCAAAGCTCGCCACGGTCGGGTTTGGCTGGTAAACGGCAACCGCTAGGCCGACCACGTTCGCGCCGTTCGATTCCACCAGCGTGCGCAGCGCAGTGAGGCGCTTGCCCGAACGAAGCACGTCGTCTACCAACAGAACCTTTTCACTGGGCTGCTGGATCATGTACTGACGAAACCGCATCGGTTTGTCGTCGCTTTCCTGCTCAGCCCAGTAAACCTGCTTCGCTCGAAGCACCTCGCACACACCCAGTGCGATGGGAAGGCCCGGCATAGTGGGAGTAATGATGGATAGGTCCCGAATCATGGCGCGCAACTCGGAATCGGCGCGCAGCCGGCGGCTGAGTCCTACGCTGAGCATTTTGGCATATTCAAAGTGTCGGTAGGCCAAGGCCACCTGGAGATACTCGTCGGCATGCATGCCGTTTGGATACTCGAAGTGCCCTTCACGAAGCGCGCCGGTTTCGCGCAGCAGCGCAATCACTTCGTCGTTGGTGGGTATCAGATGCATGAAGATCCTTTCCTGGCAGGCCTCCGTTTCACATATAAACAGGCCGCTGGTGTCAAGTTGCGGTGGTCGGCATACAACGTCAGTCCGCTTGCTGCGTACAGCGCCGGTCCGCTTGCTGACGCGCGCGGCTCAGTGCTGTCAGCCTCCACAACGCCGCTGTCTGCGGCTTGCACAGAACCGCGACCATAGTTCGCGAAGCGCCAGGGAGCGGACTCGGACTTCCGCAACCTGGTACTAGCGCGTGCATGCCGCTCAATGCGCCCCTTGGCCGCTCATCACCTGGGGTACGCTGCGCAAAAGGATCTCGAAATCCAAGCGCAGCGACCAGCGATCAATGTACTCCATGTCCATTCTCATCCACGACTCAAAATCCAATTGATCGCGGCCGCGGACAGCCCACAGGCACGTTAATCCGGGCCGCATTCGCAGGCGCCTCCGCTGCCAGCGCTGGTAGCGCTCGACCTCCTGAGGCACCGGCGGCCGCGGCCCAACCAGCGACATATCGCCCTTCAGGACATTGAAGAACTGAGGCCACTCATCGATCGAGAACTTTCGCAGCCACCCGCCGACGAGGGTAAGCCGCGGGTCGCCGGGAATCTTGAATGCCGTCTGTTTGCAATTCAAGTGGGCCAAATCGGCCTGAAGGGCCTCGGCATTCTCTACCATCGAGCGGAACTTGTAGAATACGAAGCGCCGGCCGTTGAGCCCGCATCGTACCTGGCGAAAGATCACTGGCCCCCGAGAAGTAATGCGGATGAGGGCAGCCACCACGAGCATTGCCGGAGCGAGCACGATCAGAGCCGTGGCGGAAACCAGCATATCGATCAGACGCTTCAGCATCAGACGCAGATCGTCGCTGGGGCCGGCGGTAAAGGTGAGCAGCCGTTCGTCGCCGACAAAGTCGAGTGAGACGTCACTGTTCACGTGGGGAAGGAAGTCGAGCGCCAGGCGGGTCCGAACCCCCTCCTCGTCGCAGAGTTCCAGGATCTCCTCGAGCTGGGTGAGGCGCCGGCTGTCGATCCGGAAGATGATCTCATCCACCACCTGCTGTTCGAGCAGGCGGGGAAGACGCGCCACACATTCGTTTTCGGGAATCACGGCCGTGAGCTCGACGCGGAATGCCGACCCTTCCACCAGCATCCGGCCATAGCGCTCAGATTCTGACGGTGGGCCGACCACGACCACATGATAGGGGGCGCCGAAACCCCGAAATGCCCGCACCATTCGCACGGCGTTCAGCCGGAATATCAGCAGCAGGATCAGGTCATAACCGAAGAGCAGGGCGAGGAATGAGCGGCTCAGGTCGAAGTGGGCGGCGTATTCGAAGAGCACCACGGCGGCGGTCCCTAGCACGCACTGGCGCAAGGTGCCGGTGACAATCCGGCTTAGTCTGGCCGAGCTTAAGTGCGCATACACTTGGGACCACAGACCTAGGGCGACCCAGATCGCGATGCTCGTCACCAGCAGCACCTCAGCGGTGTCCTGCAGCAAATAGAATTGCCGGTCCAAGGCCAGCCCGCGGCGCGTGTAATAGGCTGCAGCGAAGGCCGCGCCTGTCAGCAATCCGTCCGCCACGGCAAACAGCAGTTCGACCCTTTTACGCTGATGTGCAAACACTTACGTCGCAAGCATAACAGAGCCTGGGCGGCGGAAACCAGCTATCTGGGGTCAAGAAAACGCTCCCTCGCGCTTCGCGAACTACGGTCGCGTCTCGGCTCGCGGTTCCGGCGGGCTCGATGAGAAGAGTTACAGGGTAGGAGCCTCGAGCAGGGCGCCTAGGTCCGGGCTTTTCGTGGCACGATTTCTATGCGGTCGGCCTAGCGGACACCCTCGTCAGATTTATGTCATAAATGTGATACAATGCGTCTATGTGTTTTGGTTATAGCGTTCGGTTCGCCGGGATGCGACAGCCCCAGTGGAAGCCTGCAGCATGGTCAGACAAGCCCCAAGCCAACGCATAGGGCTCAGAGAAACGGAGTTGGGGGTTCGATAAGCCCCAAGCTCACGCATGGGGCTCGGAGGCACGGAATAGGCTCTACCGGATAAAACGCAGCATTGCGAGCGTGTAGCTGCTTCAGCCGCTATGGGTTCGCAATGGGGTAGGATGCCAGCCGATTGGCGGCCGGCGCAAAATTCCCCAGAAGGAGCATTCACGAGTGAGAGTTCAGACGGTATCGAAGCATCTGCTCATGGCAGCCAGCCTGCTGGCGGCGCCGGCAGCGATGCAATTCGGAGGGCCTGCTCATATCCTCCCGACGAGAAAGCCCGCAGAACAGCCAGAAAAAAAAGACGACCCGCGCACCGCACGGCTGAAGGAGTTTTTCTGTGCGCTACGCTGTCCGGTTAGGGAGTTGGCGGAGGACTTCGTCCAGGCCGCCGACGACAATCACCTGGATTGGAGGCTCTTGCCAAGCATTTCGATTATTGAATCCGGAGGAGGCAAAGCTTTCAAAAACAATAACTTATTCGGTTGGGACAACGGCGCGGCGCCGTTCATCACGGTGCGCACCGGCATCCATGAAGTGGCGTTCCAACTGGGGAAATCGAATCGCTACCGGAACCAGGATGTCAGCGGTAAGCTTCACTTCTACAATCCGGACCCGGAATATGCCGGCAAAGTGGTCGGAGTGATGCGGATGATCAGCAAGACGGAACAGCTCCTCCCAGTCCCCGGGAAGGGCGTCCGAGGCGCTGCCCGGATAGCCCTCAACTAAAACCATCGCGGACTCGTAGGGCCCTCCTTTATGCTGGTGTAGTGAGCAGCATTGCATCGCCGGCCGCCAAGCCACATTCGCAGGCTGCGACTGACGGAAGCTTCCGTCACTATGCACGGGCGGTGCTGACCCTCAACGTGGTTGTGATCGTTTGGGGGGCGTTCGTGCGCGCCAGCCACTCTGGCGATGGCTGCGGCGGTCACTGGCCATTCTGCAATGGGCAGGCTATTCCGCAGGCTCCCGAAGCCGGAACGGTGATTGAGTATCTGCATCGTTTGTCGAGCGGGGCGGCGTTGCTGGCCGTCTTCGCATTGTGTGTCTGGGCGTGGCGCCGATTCCCGCGAGGTCACCAGATCCGCCTGTTTGGCGCTTTGTCGTTGGTCTGCATCCTGGTGGAAGGGGCTTTGGGCGCGGGACTGGTCGTATTCGGGCTGGTAGCAGGCAATGCCTCTCCCGCGCGCGCAATCTACCTCTCTGCGCATCTCACCAACACGCTAGGCCTTTTGGCTTCGCTCACCCTGGTCGCGTGGCTCGCCGGTGACCCCTCGCGGTTGCTGCGCTCGCGGCGGATTCCACGCCTTTTGTGGGCCGCGCTCGGAATCGATCTTCTGGTGAGCGTCACTGGGGTGATCGCCGCGCTTGGGGATACACTCTACCCCGCCGCGTCGTTTTCGGGCGGCATCGCGCAGGACTTCCGGGCTGCCTCCCCCGGGCTGCTCCGTCTGCGTCTTATCCACCCAGCGATCGCCGTGGTTGCCGCATTGTTCCTGCTGTATGCCGGCATCGCGCTCCCGAGACGGACTGCGTCTGAAGCGGTGCGGAACGCCGGTGCGCTGCTGGTGGTCCTGGTTTTGATTCAAGTGATGGCGGGAGTCATCAACGTCTGGCTTCTGGCGCCAGTCTGGATGCAACTGGCGCATCTGTTTATTGGCAGCATGCTTTGGATTGTCCTGGTTGTTCTTACGGCCGCCAGCGCCGAAACCGGTTGGCGAAGCAAACCCGCGTGACGAATGACTGCGAGGCGCCGGCGCGAGATTCCTGTGACTGGGATCGAGCGCCTGATGCGCCTGATGGAGTGAACTTAGAACATGCCCTTCGGCGCACCAAAAGGCCGGGACGAAGACGCGCTGGATGTCTCGCGCGGGTTGGACGCGAACGCGAACCTGCGGCGACGCGCGACCACTCGAGAGAACCTGGCGAGCGAAGAAATCTTCGTAGGCCGGCAGACGATTTACGATCGCGAATTGAACGTACTGGGGTATGAGCTGCTGTTCCGGGACGCGAATCGGAATGAGGCTGTCTTCGATTCCGGCGTGCAGGCTACTTCGCAGGTGCTGCTGCACGCGCTGCTTGATATCGGCCTCAATCGGATTGCCGGGCCGGTGCCGGTATTCGTCAACATCCCACAAGGGCTGATCAGCGACAGCATTACGGAGATTCTGCCGCCGAGCCGAACGGTGCTCGAGATCCTCGAAGGCGTGGAATTCACCGACGAAGTCGCCGCGCGGCTCACGTCGTTGCGCGGCTCAGGGTACCGATTGGCCCTGGATGATTTCGTCTATGCGGAAAACCAGCAGCGCGGACTCGGACTAGTGGATATCGTGAAGCTCGATGTGAGGGTGTTCGAGCCGGCGGCACTCGCCGATCAGGTTCGGCTTCTGCGCCGGTACCCGCTGCAACTGATCGCGGAGAAGATCGAAACTGAGGCGGAACTGAGGTTCTGCAATGAGCTTGGCTTCGAGGGCTTTCAGGGTTATTTCCTCAGCCGGCCGGAGATTATCCCCGGTACGCGATCCACGGTAGACCTCAGGACACTGACCTTGCTGATTGAGAGCTGCCGCGACCCGCTGACGGGAAACCCGGCGATTGCACGGCAAGTCGAGCAGAATGCCACGCTCTCGTACCGCCTCCTGCAGGCTGCGAAGTCGTGTTTCGATGAAGGACGCGCGCCCATCACTTCAGTCGACGAAGCAGTCGATTTTCTGGGCGCGGGATTCGTATCGCGCCTGGCAAACCTGTTTCTGGGGGCCGGAGCCACCCAGCAGCCTTCCTACCGGCTGCTCGGCGCGCTCCAACGGGCTCGCATGTGCGAACTGCTCGCCGGTTCCGCTCAGCCTGAACTCGCGGGCCAGAGCTACCTTGTGGGTCTGCTGTCGGCGCTGGATCTGCTGCTCGATCAGCCGATCGCGGCGATTATCGCGCCGCTGCCCCTGGCAGAGGAACTTAAGACCGCGATCATGAGACATGAGGGGCCGCTCGGCCGTTTGCTCCAGGCGGTGATCGGCTACGAGGAAGGCGATTGGGAGAGCGTTTCCCGCGCCGGATTCGACACCCAGGCGGTTTGCGATGCTTATTGGCGGGCGGTCCCGCGAGTGGATGAATTTCGCAAGGCGCTCAATTTCACGGCCGGGCAGGACGTGACGGGACATACGGCCTGAGCACAAGGGCGGCAGGCCCACGGGACCACCACAGCCTGAAGAGGTTGCTGAAAAAGGCTCCGGCAGGCTGAATGCCTGCCCCACCATGCTCTACAAGCCATTGATTTATAGTGGTGGCGCAGGCGGTTTCGCCTGCGTTCTGCCGATTTTGCGGCCTTTTTCAGCAACCTCTGCAGGCTGTGGCCTTAAATCTCTTAACCCTGGGTTCGCAGGCTTCGCCGCACTGCGCTCAGCAGCGTCGCGGGAATGATTGGCTTAGCGAAACATTCTTCGGCTCCGAGGAGTCTCGCCACGTTCAGGTACGTCCCGACGTCACCGACGCCCGAAATCGCGAGAATGGGGAGCTTGGGGCGGCGGCTGCGCAAATCGCGGATCGTTTCGATGCCTTCCTGATTCGGCATGACAAGGTCAATGATCAACAGGTCAATCAACGGATCGAGCGCGCCGCGTTCCGCTTGCCTGCCGTCGGATGCCTCGGTAACCTCGTAGCCTGCCTCCTCGAGCACTGTGCGTAAAAAGCGACGGACGGCGCCGTCGTCATCCGCCACCAGCACACGAGCCCTGGACGCGCCGGCTGTTTTCGCACCCTGTTGAACCTGGGGTTCATCTGCCAGCGGGGCTGGAGTGTCGGATCCATTAACCACTAAGAAGATTGTAGCGCGAGACTCTTTCCGCGCCTTCCAGCCAAAATAATTCGCCGGAACTAGTGGCGAAAGTGCCTCACGCCGGTAAACAGCATGGCGAGCTGGAGCCGGTCGGCACAGGCGATCACCTCCTCGTCGCGCACCGATCCGCCCGGCTGAATCACCGCAGTGATCCCATGACGGGCGGCCTCTTCGATGCCATCGGGGAACGGGAAGAACGCATCGGAAGCGATGACGGAACCTGCAAGAGGGAGGATGGCCTTCATTGCGCCCACCTTGACGCTGTCCACGCGGCTCATCTGGCCGGCGCCGACGCTCACGGTTTGTCC
>Ga0302325_10010381_pt1 | contig 20204 bp, 16 predicted proteins | sample Palsa_T0_2_FD_201948 | JGI IMG/M metagenome (GOLD analysis project Ga0302325, IMG submission 201948) | Peat permafrost microbial communities from Stordalen Mire near Abisko, Sweden - Palsa_T0_2 | ecosystem: Environmental > Terrestrial > Soil > Palsa > Peat permafrost | place: Sweden: Abisko...
GCGCGCTCTTGACCGCCGCCCTGAGCGGGCGAGCCCTGCCGGTGCGCAGGCCGGTGACGATGGCGCGACTTTGGTTCACGGCTCACCGGCGATCGACGCCGCGGCATGCGTTACGGAAGCGCGTCGCGCCGCGCTGGGAGCGCGCGAACTGCGCGTCCCCACGGCCTGCGCGTAGAGCTCGAAGCTGCGCTTGGCCATCACCTCGGCGTCGAACTCACGCTTGGTCCGCTCGATGGCACCCGCGGCGAGTCGATCGCGCAACCCGGGCTCCTCGATCAGGCGCCGCGCGGCCGCCGCGAGGGCGGCACCGTCGCCGACCGGAATCGTCAGCCCTGTCTCTCCGTCACGGGAGACCCACGAGACTCCGGAATGAGGCACGGCGGTGTTGATCACGGGACAACCACTCGCCATCGCTTCGACCTGAACGAGTCCGAAACCTTCGCTCCGAGCGTTGCTGGGAAACCACAGCGCGGTCGCCGCGCGGTACGCGCCGGCAAGGGCGTCCGGCTCGGCATAGCCAATCCACCGAACTCGGTCGGCCACGCCCCGCTCGACGGCGCGGGCACGAAGCTCGCGTTCGAGTGGGCCGGATCCCACGACGAGGAGGCGCCCGGGCACGGCGCCGAGCGCGTCGATCGCGGTGGCCAGGCCCTTGTAGTAGACGAGACGCCCGACAGCGAGCCAGAGCGGTTCGCCATGTTCGGCCCGCAGGCGGTTCTCCCACGTCCGGACGGCTGGACTGGGATCGAGAAACGCCCCGAGCTCGAGTCCCAGCGGCAGCGCGCAGACTTTCGACCCGAGGCGTTTTAGCACCATGGATCCGCCGACATACGCCTCGCTGTCCGACAGCACGAGGGCCGCACGGTCGTGCACACGCCGCTCGACGGGCGCGAACGCGCGACCGAGAACGCGCTGCTTGATGACGTCGCTGTGGTGCGTGATGACCAACGTGGCAAAGGCGGGCATGGCTGCCAAGGTCAGCAGCATGGTGGGGTTCGGCGTGTGGACGTGGACGATGTCGACGCCCTCTTCGCGCAACGTCCAGAGCGCCCGTGGAAGCGACGGACAAACGTCGAGCTTGGAGAGCGACGCGCGCCGCCCGAGGCGCGTGACGCGAACCCCCTCGTCCGACTCTTCGACCGTCGGCGTCGAGCCCAGGCCCTGCCACGTGACATCGGCGCTGCGAGTGTTTCGATGGTTGACGCAAATGACCCGGACATGGGCGCCGCGCCTCGCCTGTGCGCGCGAGAGCGTCTGTACGTGGGCCTCGATCCCCCCCGGAGCCGGCGGGTAGAACTTCCCCAGGTGACAGATTCGAAGCGTCATCGCGTCCTAGTGCCACCCACGTTCGTTGCCCCGACTGTTCACGGAATTCGAGGGCCTGAACGGCCGCCAGCTTACAGCTCCATGGGCTCGGGCGCCATCGAGCCAGGCGCCGCGACGCGCGCAGGGCGATCGGCAGGCGTTTCTACAGCGCCCAGACCATCCCGACGTTGGCGGCCAGGAGAATCGTCGGCGACTGGTTCGAGTCGTAGGGAAACTTGCTGTACTGAAAGAAGTTGGCGACCCCGGCGTCGATCGAGAACTCGAGGGCCGCCCCTGGCGTCAGGAGGTGACGGATGCCGAGGCGAGCGCGCGGGACGAAAGCTCCGAGCGTGAACGCCGGCACCTGCGCGTTCGTCGGCGACACCGCCAGGTGCTCGTACCCGAGCCCCGGCGTGACCAGGACCTGATTCACGTACTCGACGTCGAGCGGGACGCGAAACTCGTACCCAACCTGCGCGGAGAGACCCGAGATCGTCGCCGAGTCCGAATCGGTCAGGTTGAAAATCTCGTAGCCGGCCTCGAGCAGCAGCGCGCCGTGGGGCGTCGTCGCGTATCGGAACTGCGCCCCCACGGACTCGGCCGATACGGCGCTGCTGCCGTTTGGCGTCGATCCAGCGACCCAACCGCGGACCGAGAGAAACGGCGTGACCGACCACCCCTGCCCGGCGCGAAGCGGCGTGCGCATCGCGTCCTCGTCGACCTCCGCGTACTGGAGCTTGTTCGAATCGGTCGTCGAGCCGCTTGCCGGCGCCACGGCGCCGCTCTCCGGAGCGGCGGTCGGAACGGCGGTATCGTCCGTCGTCCTCGGGGGACGTCCGCTCGTCTCGTCTTCGAGCTTCGCGAGTCGGTCGCGAATGTCGTCGGCGTCAGCCGCGTCCGGAGCGCCCGTGAGGTAGGTGCGGTAGTCGTCGATCGCGGGGTAGGGCTGCTCGAGCTTCTCGTGGCAAAGTCCGCGATCGCGATAGAGCGATGGCTCCTGCGACTGCGCGATGGCGGCGTCGAACCCGTCGAGCGCGCCCGCGTAGTCCCCGTTCTTCATCCGGGCGCGAGCCAGCTCGGCGGCATGCGGTGCTGAGCCCCCCCGGTGCAGGTTCAGGGGCTGAGCCTTGTACTTCGGAGGCTTCGAGGCGTCCTGCGCGCTCCCCAGGGCGCACGCCAGCAGCACGGCGATCGCCGACGAACCAGCGGCAAGAGCCTTGCGCATCCTCCAAGCGTAGAGCATGCGGCCTCGTGGGGCCGAATTTCAGGGCAAGCGCCTCGTCAGGGCTTCGTCGCTGGCAAGGCCTGCGGCTTGAGACGGAGCGTGACGGGCGCATGCGGCCCAGCGCCAGCGTCCGAAGCCCCGGCGGCCTGCGGCGGCGCGGCGGGAGCCGACCACGTGACCTTGCCGAACCGCGCGGACTTGTGGAAGTTGCCTTGCCCGAGGATCGGCGACCACGCGACGCCGGCGTTGTTCTTCATCGCGTAGAAGTTGATGCGCCAGACGTCCCCGGGGTTGGGTGGATGGTTCGCGGCCTTGGCGTACGCGGCCCACGGGATCGCCGCCTCCACCGTGTATCCCGTGGTCTTTCCGTCGGGCCCCTTCTGCAGTTCGACGGCGCTCTTCAGCTTCGGGTCCCAATCCTCGTGGCCGAAGGGCCCGTTCGGGCCGCCCATCGGCTGCTGGAGGGTGTCGAACTGCGATTTGAAGACCTTGTTCTGCGGCCCGATCTGAAGCTCGTAGTAGTCCTTGTTGTCTCCGCTCGGGTCCGGGTCGACCATCATCTCGATGGTGTCGTGGGTCCAAAGCTTGGGCTGCCCCGCGGCCGTGAAGTCCGTCGGCTGCGACTTGGCGTCCTTGAAGCCCATGTAAGGGTCGGCGTCTTGAACCGTCAAAAGTACGTAGAGATTCTTGTCGTCCCACAGCACCTTGGCCGAGCCGTTCACCGGAAATACGCTGTTGGGCTTACCGGTGCCCACGTCGACGAAAGGGCCGGTGCTCGCGGCTGCCCCCCACTCGGGCTCGCTGCCCTTGCCGTCGATCGTGATCTTGTCGGTCGCGGAGGCGAGCTTGGTGACCGACAGACTCGGCACGGCCATCAGGGCGTGGTCCTCGGCCGCCTTCGGCGCGATTCCCGTGCGGACGTTGCCGACGATCGCGCTGTTGTCGTTGTCGTTCGGTCCGCTGACGATGCGCAGGCGCGCGTCGCCCTTCCAGATGCCGACGTAGACCGTCACCTGCGCGCCCGTCACTTCGCTGGGGACCTTGTACGTCTGCTCGTCGACGTACACCTTGCCCTTCTCCCAGCGCTCGGGCCCCAGGGTCTGATGGCTGCCGTTGCGCTCTTCGCGTAGGGGCCCGACGAAGTCGAGGTTGCCCATCTTGCCGCTGCCCTCGTCCTTGGTGTGCGTGAAGAGGAGCCACCCGTCTTCGAGTGTGTCGTCGCAGCGCCAGTAGTACGTGAGCTTCGTCTCGGTCCCCGGGCGGGCCGTCTCGGGATCGAACTTGTACCCGATGAGGTGGACCTTGTTCTCGAAGTTGACGTCCAGCTTGTGCGGCATGTCCGCAGGCGGCGCGTCCAGGACGTACTGCTTGAGCCGGTCCTTGTCCTCCGAGCTCAGCCCCTTGCCGCCGACGCAGCCGGCCGATGCCGCCAGCGCCACCAACACCCCGCACTTCGCCGTGAATCGGAACATGGCGGCCTTTTATCAAAGATGGCGGCCGGAGGTCGAGATCGAACGCCAGGGCCCATCCACCCCCTGAGCGGGTGGGGGTGTGCTCAAGAGGCCCCGGTCTTTCGACCGATCGAGAGAAGGTTCTTCCCGACCGGGGGCTCGACGATGCCCTCCAGGAAAGCCCCGACCGGAACGGCGAGGCGGTCGTAGAGCCTTGCCGCGTCCGCGTTGAACGACCGCTGTCGAAGGACTCGCCCGGCGACGAACCACGGCAAGATCCCCAGCACGTCGAAGTATCGGTGGGTCTCGACCTCGAATCCCGCCCCGCGGACGACCGCACCGAGGCTATCGAACGAGTACCGCCGCTTGTGATCGACGAGGCGATCGAGGCTGCCGTAAAGCCATGCGAGCGCGGGGACGAAGAGGACGAGCGTGCCGCCCGGCCGCAGCAGATCGTGAAGCGTCCGAAGCATGCCAACGTCATCGTCGACGTGCTCGAGGACATTGATCAGGATGACGACGTCGAACGATCCTCGCGAGAAGTCGCAGCCGGCGTGGCGCTTGCCCACGACGTCCGAGAGCAGAGCGTCGACCGGCCGCGCGCTTGGGATTTCGCGGGTGTTCTCCCGCAGCTTCGCGATCAGATTGCGGGCGGGCTCGAGAAGCACCGCTTCATCGGCTGCATGCGCGTAACGACGGGCCATCGTTCCGATGCCCGCGCCGACTTCAAGGACTCGCCCGCGCACACGTGGAAGAAATGAGTCGGCGATCCACTGTTGATAGTTTGGGATATCGGCGAGGGCCTCGAGGTCTTGACCGTCGTAGTGGTCCGCCGCTTCGCCCCCCATCGGGGTTGCGCCGTTGATTTGCTCAACCATCGCCATGTGCAGTGCCCGTACGCACCGCCCGCGCAGCCCCGCCGTTGGTGGACGCAACAGCGACGGGTCTCCCTGTTCGAGACCCGGTCGTCTCGGTGGGAGCGCCCGTCCCGCGGCCATCCCTCCACACCGCGAAGCGTCGCTTCACGATCATCGCCAAGACGCCGATCGCGTGATGCGCGCGGATCTTCTTTCCCTCCTCGTACGTCCTGCCCGCGTACGTGATGGGCACTTCGTAGCGAACGCGTCCCCTCGCGACGACGCGACACAGAATCTCCGCGTGCTGTTCCCAACCATTCGACACGAGCTCGCCGGGATCGAGGAGCGAACGCCGATACAAGAGGTAACACGTGTAGATATCGGTAAACGTCGTGTTGAAGAGCAAGTTGAAGGAGAGGGTCAGCGCCTGGTTACCCTGCTTGTGCCAGAAGTAGTGGACCCGCGTCCACGGGGCACCCATCATGCGACTCCCGATGACCACGTCTGCGTCGAACCGAAGTACGGGCGTCAGCAGCGCAGCGTAGTCGGCCGGGTCGTATTCGAGGTCGGCGTCTTGGAAGAGAACGTAGTCGCCAGTGGCGCGCGCCAGCCCGGCCCGCACGGCTGCGCCCTTGCCACCGTTTTTGGGCATCTTGACGAGCTTGTCGAAGAGATCGGGATGCGCTTCGAGAAGCGCCACCGTTCCATCCTTGGAACCGTCGTCGACGACGATGACCTCGAAGTCGACGTTCGGCACCCGCTGCGCACGGACCTTGCGCAGAAGATCGAGGATCGTGTCCTGCTCGTTGTAGGCAGGGACCAGAACCGTCAGACGGGTCACGTTTCGTGCCTGTGTTCGGTGCAGAACATGAAGCCCGGCCCTCGCGTGAACGACGCTACAACTCGCCGTAGTCGCACGCAATGCGGAGACTCTCTGAAAACCACGATTCTCATCGTCTGAGACTCATGAGCTCGTAGAGGGGCTCGGGGATCGCCGCCGGTAGCACTTCGATGGGCAACGCCGCGGGCCGATACGGATCGAGCACCGTGAAGGGCACCTTGAGCCGTGAGCCATAGAACAAGTCCCAGTCATCACGCGACATGCCGGGCAGCACGAGCATGTATACATGCCCACCCCGGGCCTCTGCGGCCGCCACCGCCGCCGAGAGTCTATCGGCGACCTCCGGCCCATGAGCCACGGCCTCGTCGGTGATGCTGAAGCTTTCGGCCGGATGTCGGAAGAACGTGCGCGTGTACACGCTGACGGCGTCCCACCCGGGGCACACCAGAAGATCGGTCGCCTGGAGACGACCGGCCAATAGCACTGCGCCACGTACGTCCGGATTCGCGGCGAACCGCCGCGGAATCACAGCGCCGAAGAAGTTCCAGACCACCAGCGCGACAGCAGGCGCCACGAACAACAGCCGTCGTCGCGCGCCCGCGTCGACGGGCGTGGGTGCCGCCGGTTCCGGTTCGCCCTCTGGATCGATCGCCAGCGCCACCACCATCGACAGTGGGAGCATCGCGAACAGCCAGAACTTCTCGTAGAGCACGCTCCACACGCAGACCATGAAAACGACGAGAAAAAACCATGCCGCCGCAGCCTGGATCTCCGGTCCGAGATTGCGCTGGATCAGTATCTGCCGCGACCGAACGAGACGCGCGACGAGGCCGACGAGGAAGGCCATCGCCAGAGCCAGAATAGTGAGGGCCTTCAGCAGGTCGCGCGGAGGGCTGTGCAGCAGCCTCCCGATGCCCTCGTTCGGAGGAAGGACTGCAAACGCGTTCGCGAAACCGAAAATCCACGCGGCAAAGTGCTTCGGTGAGAAGCTGCCCGCGAGTCCGCCCGCGGTGGCGACGGTCCTCACCTGCGCCACCTGGTGAATCAGATCGGCTCCGGGGGTCGCCGCGAACCGAACGACGACGATCAACCCGACGAAGGTGACGACGCTCGCTCCACCGATCTCGAGGCCGGCGCGAGCAAGGCGAAGCAAGCGCTGTGCGATCCCCCCTGGCCCGTTGGGCGTCGCCGCGAGCCACACGGCGGGGACCGCGGCGAAGAGCGCGATCTGATAGAAGTTACCGCCCAGTCCGATGAGCGCGCCCGCGCCGAGACGGGCCCAGGTACGGTCCGGCGCGGCGCCCAGAAGGCCGAGGCCCAGCATCACGGGGGGAACCGCGGCCATGGGCTCGGTCATGTCGGTTGCGTGAAGGATAAAGGCGTGCGAGAGGCCGGTCAGGGCGACCGCGATCAGCGCCGCGCGGCGAGACGCGACTCGTCGCAACCACAAGTATAGCAATGCGAGCCCCAGCGCGGCCGCGACCGCGTTCACCGCTTGAAGGAGGGCGACGACGTCCAGGTTTGCAAGGCCATCGCCGGCCGGCACCATTCCCAGCGCGGAGAACCCACGAACGGCGATCCACAGGACGAACGGCCACAGGAAGTGGGAATTGCCGCCATCCCCCGGCAACGATGCCCCGAGCGCCGCTTGGAGGTAGCGAACCCCGTCCCCAATGTAGAACCGCGAACGGAAGATAAGGTAGACGACGCAGGCCACCGCGAAAATACAGAGGGCCTCTCGTCGGTCGACTCTTGACGGGAAGTGCGTGGTCGATCGAGTCATCGGCCTCATTGTTTCCGTTAACGCGGCCGCTGAGTTTGAACGGCGACCAGCTTCTACCACAGTGCAACACCCGTCGTCTCAGCTGGGGCGGGCGCTCACCCGCCGCGCGCGATCGCGGACGGCAAGGCTATCTGGACGCAAGGACCGCCGACTCAGGCCCGACGAACTCCTCGGGCGAGCATCTCACCGCCGGCTCTTCTTCCGCGCGTCCTTCTCACGCTTGCGCGCCGCCTTCCGCGCGTTCTTTTCGGCCGCGGAGAGGGTTCGCATCTTCGTCATGCTCTCGCCGCCGCCCGCCATGCCCCCCATGCCCGGAAACCCGCCCATCCCGGGAAACCCGCCCATTCCTGGGAAGCCGCCCATGCCGGGCATGCCCCCCATGCCCCCCTGCGCCATCTGCTTGCGCAGTTGCTTGGCCATCGCGAGGTTCTTCATGCCCGGAACGCGGCCCATCATCCCGAGGTTCGCGCCCAGGCCATCCATCATCTGCTTCATCATGAGAAACTTCTGAATGAGCTCGTCGACCTGCTTCTCGGGCTGGCCCGAGCCCTTCGCCACGCGGGTTACGCGCGTGGGCTCGCGAATGAGCGCATACGGATCGCGCCGTTCGAACTTCGTCAGCGACTGGATGATCGCCTCGACGCGCACGAGCTCTCGGTCGTCGATGTTGACGTCCGCAGGCAGCATGTCGCCCATGCCGGGCATCTTGGCGATGATGTCCTTCATGGATCCCATCTTCTGGATCATGCGGATCTGCTCGAGGAAGTCGTCGAGGGTAAACTGCCCCTCGAGCATCTTCATGGCCTTCTCGGCGGCGTCCTTCTCGTCGACGACCTCCTGGAAGTCCTTCATCAAGCCCACGACGTCGCCCATCCCGAGCACGCGGCTGGCCATGCCGTCGGCCCGGAACTCCTCGAACTTGTCGAGCGTCTCGCCGACGCCGACGTACCGCACCGGCGCGCCGGTGACGTCCTTCACGCTGAGCGCGGCCCCGCCGCGTGCGTCGCCGTCGAGCTTCGTCAGCACGACGCCGGTGAGGCCCAGCCGATCGTGGAACGCCTTGGACGTCTTGACCGCGTCCTGGCCGATCATCGCGTCGACGACGAGCAGCACGTTGCCGGGGTCGACGTCGTCCTTGATCGCGCGCAGCTCGGCCATCAGCGGCTCGTCGATCGCGAGACGGCCGGCCGTGTCGTACACGACGATGTCATGCTTGGCCTCGCGCGCGTGCGCGAGCGCTTGACGGCAGATCTCGAGCGGCTCGGCGCCCGCGACGTTGAACACGGGGACGCCGATTTGCTCGCCGAGGATCTTGAGCTGCTCGACCGCCGCGGGCCGCTGCATGTCGGCCGCGACGAGCAGCGGACGGTGGTTCTGCTTCTTCAGCAGCCGGGCGAGCTTGGCGCACGTCGTGGTCTTGCCGGACCCTTGCAGCCCCACCATCATTACGCCCGTCGGCTCCCCCTTCGGCGCCATCACGATGGGCGGGCCGTCGCCCGCCGACATGAACGCCACGAGCTCGTCGTGGCAGATCTTCACGAAGACCTCGCCCGCCGAGACCTTCACCGTCTGGCCCGACTGAGCCTTGATCCGCGTGCGGACCACTTCGCCGAGGGCCTTCTCCTTCACGCGCGCGAGGAACGACTTGACGACACCAAGCTCGACGTCCGCTTCGAGAAGCGAGAGTCGCACCTCGCGCAGGGCTGCCTCGACGTTGGGTTCGGTGAGCTCCGTCAGGCCGGCGAGGCGGTTTCGCGCTGCCTTGAACCCCTTGGTGAGGGCATCGAACATGCGCGGGAACTAGCACAGGGTCCCTGCCCCGCCCTCCCTCGATTTCGCTGGTGCTCTTGACGAGCCCGGCCGAAGACCTCCCCCCGGTCGGGTGAGCTGGAACGGATGCGAGCGGCGGAGGACGGCTGCTGGCCGACCCATGCGATGGATCGCGTCAGTGGTATTTGGCGGTGAGCTCGGCGAGGCGCGCGTCGCAGATGCCCATCTTCGCGCGCCCCTCTCCCAACAGACGCGTCGCCACGTCGAGCTGCCCCGGCAGAGCCTCCGCCTCGAGGTCGTCGAGCGCGAGGCGCTTGGCTTCGATGTCGTCGAGGCGCTGCGCCACGCGGTCCTTGATCGCGAGCGCCTCGGCCGTGACAGCGAGCGCGTCTCCGCACGATTGCTTCGCGGCGCAGACGTCTTCGACGGTGCAGGCGAAGTCCTCGACGGTCTTCACGTCGTGGGCGCGCGACGCGGCGCCCGCCCGGCGGCATTGATCGACGGCGGTGGCGAGCGCCACGGCCTCGGCCTTCGCGGACCGCCCGCAGTGCGCCGCCGCGAAGGCGAGGACGCATAGGGTGAGCACGACGGCCGTGCTGCGCGGCACCTCAGTGACTCCGGTGCTTGACGGCATGATGGGTGTGAGGCGACGAGTGCGCTTTCGCCGGCGCCGCCGACGGAGCCGTCTTTGCGGCGGCCGCCGAGGCGGAGGGAGCCGACGAAGGTGCGGGAGGAGCGGACGCCGAGGCCGACGGCGCGGCACTGGCCGCGCTCTCGCTGGCGGCCGGAGGAAGAGCCGCTTCGACGGCCGAAGCGACCGACGACGCCGTATTCATCAAGGACGCCGCCTCGCGGCGAAACCAGTGGCGATAGATGGCGAATCCCGACACGGCGCAAACCCCCACGAGAAACAGCGTGCGGAGCACCGGATGGCCCTCGCGCGGCGGTGCCTTTCGCCCCCTCGCGGTTCGCGTGCGGGTATCGGACCCTCGTCCGAGCGACAGGACGGGGAGATCGTCGGCGCCCTTGCCGTCCAGCCCCGCGACCGTCGCTTCGATTCGGTCGAGCGAGGCCTTGCCCCTCTCCGGAACGAACCTGGCGAGCGTCCGCGCAAGGGCGACGAGCGATTCGCGCGTCGCAGGGTTCTTGTCGAGGCAACGCAGGATGCTCTGCTCGAGCGCCTCCGGCAGATCGCCGCGCCGGGCCGACGGCGGGATCGGATCCTCCGACGCGATCATCGCGCATACCTGAGGAAGCGACTCGCCGCGGAAGGCGGGCGACCCGGTGAGCGCCTCGTAAAGCACGGCACCGAGGGACCAGACGTCGGCGCGCTCGTCGACCTCCTTCGTCGACTTGAGCTGCTCGGGAGACATGTACGACGGCGAGCCCATGATCGTCGCCGTCGACGTCAGCGCGGGATCGATCGACGTCTGGTCGGGGACCGTCAGCTTGGAGATGCCGAAGTCGAGCAGCTTCACCGCCGGAGAGCCGTCGGACTTGCGGGTGACGAAGAGGTTCGACGGCTTGAGATCGCGATGCACGATCCCCGCGGCGTGGACCTGCGCGAGGCCCTCGCACGCCTGGAGAATGATCTCGCACGCTTCTTCGAGCGGGAGTGCACCGTCGCGGTGGATGAGCTGCCCCAGGTCGCTGCCGTCGAGGTGCTCCATGACGATGTACGGCACGTTCCCGTCCGAATCGCCGAGTGTCCCGACGTCGTGCACGCGAGCCACGTGGTCGCTGCGGATCTTCGCGGCCACCTTCGCCTCGCGCAGGAACCGCTCCACGGCGACGTCGCTGCGCGTCGCCTCCGGCAGCAGGAACTTGATGGCCACCTCTTGGTCCAACCCCATGTGCGTCGCCGACACGACGACCCCCATCCCGCCCTCGCCGAGCGTCCGCTCGACGCGGTATTTGTCCGCGATGATCGTCCCCGGAACTGGGTCGAAGCGGACCGCGGCGGCAGGGTTTCCCGCCCCCTCGCGTTTCGTTGCCGAGCTCACGTTGCCGAGAAGCTTACCGCGACGGGGGCCGCAGCCGACAGGTCGCGGCTCGAGTCGGGCTATTCGTCGCCGCTTTGGCTCAGTTTCGCGAGGACGCCGAGATCCTCGAGCGTCGACGTGTCGCCTTTCGGCTCACCTCCCGCCGCGATCTCCTTGAGGAGGCGCCGCATGATCTTGCCGCTCCTCGTCTTGGGCAGCGCGTCGGCGAATCGGATGGTATCGGGCCGCGCGAACCGGCCGATTTCCTTGTCGATGTGGGTGGCGAGCGACGCTCTCAGCTCGGCACCCGCGCTCTGTCCCGCCTTGACCGTCACGAACACGACGAGCGCTTGACCTTTCAGCTCGTCCGCCCGCCCCACCGCGGCGGCTTCGGCCACGGCCGGGTGGCTCACCAGGGCGCTCTCGATCTCGGCGGTGCCGATTCGGTGGCCGGCCACGTTGAGCACGTCGTCGATGCGCCCGACGACCCAGAAGTATCCGTCCTCGTCGCAGCGGGCGCCGTCGCCCGTGAAGTAGACGCCCGGGATGACGTCCCAGTACGTCTTCATGTACCGCGCGTCGTCGCCCCAGAGGGTGCGGGCCATCGAAGGCCAAGGGGACCGCAGCACGAGCTTGCCGCCCTCGTTCGTTCCGCAGGGGTCGCCGGCGTCCTTGACCACGGCGATGTCGACGCCGAAGAGCGGCAGGCCGGTGCTCCCGGGCTTCGTGAAGACGGCTCCGGGCAGCGTCGAGAGCATGATGGAGCCCGTCTCGGTCTGCCACCACGTGTCGACGACGGGACAGCGGTCGCCGCCGATGACGCGGCTGTACCACGTCCAAGCTTCCGGGTTGATTGGCTCGCCCACGCTGCCGAGAAGGCGCAGGCTGGAGAGGTCGTGGCGCATGGGCCACTCGTCGCCCGCGCGGATGAAGGCACGGATCGCCGTCGGCGCCGTGTAAAGGATGCTGACGCCGTGGCGCTCGACGATGCTCCAGAATCTGCCCCAGTCCGGGAAGTTCGGGGCCCCTTCGTACATCATGCACGTGGCCCCGCAGGAGAGCGGACCGTAGACGATGTAGCTGTGCCCCGTGACCCAGCCGACGTCCGCGGTGCACCAGTACACGTCCTCGTCGCGAAGGTCGAAGACGTACTTGGACGTCACGTGGACGCCAGCGAGGTAGCCCGCCGTCGTATGAAGGACGCCCTTCGGTTTCCCCGTCGAGCCTGACGTGTAAAGGATGAAGAGCGGGTGCTCGGCGTCGAAGGCGTGCGGAGTGCGGGCGCGCTCGCGAGCCCCGTCGCTGGGCGTTTTCGCCAGCCAGTCGTCCCACCATTCGTCGCGGCCCTTCTTCATCGCGACGGCGGGGCCCGACGCGCCGATACGGCGCAGGACAACCGCGTGGCGGATGGTCGGCGTCTGTTCGAGCGCCGCATCGGCCATGGCCTTGAGCGGCACGACGTTGCCGCGGCGCCAGGCGCCATCCTGCGTGAGAAGCACCTTGGCTCCCGAGTCGTTGATGCGATCGCGCAGCGCCTCGGCGCTGAACCCGCCGAAGACGACCGAGTGCACGGCCCCGATGCGCGCGCAGGCGAGCATCGCCACGACCGCCTCCGGGACCATGCTCATGTAGATGGCGACGCGGTCTCCCGGCATAACGCCCAGATCGGCGAGCGCGGCGGCGGCGCGAACGACCTGCCGGTGAAGCTCGAAGTAGGTCACCGTCCGGACGTCGCCGGGCTCCCCTTCCCAGATGATGGCGGCCTTGGTCCTTCGCGCCGTCGTCAAGTGACGATCGAGGCAGCTCTCGCTCACGTTGAGCTTGGCCCCGACGAAGAACTTCGCCGTGGGTAGGGTCCACTCCGAGAACGTCGTCCACGGCGCGCGCCATACGAGGTCCGCTGTCTGCTCCCGCCAGAACTCGTCCGGATCGTCGATCGACTGGCGATGCATGGCTTCGTAGACGTGATGCGCCGACACCTGGGCGCGCGCGACGAAGTCCGGGGGCGGCGGAAACCGCCGGGCTTCTTTCAGGCGAGACTCGATTCGGTCGGACATGGCCGCGAGAGCCTAGTCCGCACCCCGCACGGAGTCTCGCCGACGTTCTCCTACAATTCTCCGGTCGACAAAAGGTCGCGGTCGCCTCGGCGCCCGTCTACGGCGGCTGGGGGATCCCGGAGCAAGCCGAGGGAGCGGTGTTGATCGAGAGCGCGTAGCAGTCCGGATCCATCGTGTATGCGTCGACGCAGGCCTCGACGGCGTCGGCCGAGGTCTGCGAGATCTCGTCGCACGTCGCCCCCGAGCAGCAACCCGCGTTCATGTTCTCGATGCAGTCGTCCGGCGCGGCCTGAGCGCATCCTGCATAGGCGCCGCACTGTGCGGTGCTGATCATCGCGCACTGATCGCCCACCGTCTGCGTGCCCGCGTCGGCGCCGGCGTCCGACGCCGTCGGCGATAGCGTGCAGCCCGTGGTGGTACCCACGCCGGCTACGACGGCCATGGCGGCCGCCGCGCCGACGAAGGCGACGATCCAGCGGGTCATGCCCGCGGTTGCGACTCTCGCAGAATCCGAAGGCGCTCGAGCGACACCTGGCGGTGCAGGTCGAGCACCTTGGGCAGGCTCGGACCGAGGGTCTTGAAAAACTCGCCGATGGAGTCGAGCTCCGTCTGCCACTCGTCGAGGTTGACCGACGTGGCCTCGTCGACCTTGTCGTGCGGGATGTCGATGCCCGACAGGTCGAGATCGCCCGCCTTGGGCACCCAGCCGAACGGCGTCTCCTGACCGCCGACGCGAAGGCGCGCGCGGTCGACCACCCACTTGAGCACGCGCATGTTCTCGCCGAACCCGGGCCAGAGGAACTTGCCGTCGTCGCCCTTACGGAACCAGTTCACGAGGAAGATCTTGGGCGGGTTGGCCATCCTGGCCTGCATCGAGAGCCAGTGGGCGAAGTAGCTGCCCATGTTGTATCCGCAGAACGGCAGCATCGCGAACGGGTCGCGCCGCACGATGCCGACCTTGCCGGTGGCCGCCGCCGTCGTCTCGCTGCCGAGCGTCGCGCCGAAGAAGACGCCGTTCATCCAGTTGAACGCCTGCATGACGAGCGGCACCGTCGTCGCCCGGCGCCCGCCGAAGATGATGGCGCTGATGGGGACGCCCTCCGGGTCTTCGGAGAACTTGCTCAGCGCGGGGTTGTTCGTCGCCGGCGACGTGAACCGCGAGTTGGGGTGAGCGGCCTTCTCGGACGACCCCTTCTTCCAGGGCTTGCCCGTCCAGTCGGTGAGCTCGTCGGGCGTCTCGCCGTCCATGCCCTCCCACCAGATGGTGCCGTCCTTCGCGAGGGCCACGTTGGTGAAGATCGTATCGTGCGAGACCGTCTCCATCGCGTTCGGGTTCGTCGTCGCGTTGGTGCCGGGGGCGACGCCGAAGTAGCCCGCCTCGGGGTTGATCGCGTAGAGCCGGCCATCCGCGCCGACGCGCATCCAGGCGATGTCGTCGCCCACCGTCCAGATCTTCCAGCCCTTGAAGCGCTTGGGCGGGATCATCATGGCGAAGTTCGTCTTGCCGCACGCGCTGGGGAAGGCCGCGGCGACGTACGTCATCTCGCCCTCGGGCGACTCGACGCCGAGGATCAGCATGTGCTCGGCCAGCCACCCCTCGCTCTTGCCGAGGTAGCTGCCGACCCGGAGCGCGAGGCACTTCTTGCCGAGCAGCACGTTGCCGCCGTACCCGCTCCCGACGCTCCAGATGGTGTTGTCTTGCGGGAAGTGGCAGATGAAGCGCCGCTCCGGGTTGATGTCGAGGGTGCTGTGCAGGCCGCGGTTGAAGTCGTTGGACTCGCCCAGCAGCTTGAGCGCCGCCTGGCCCATGCGCGTCATGATGCGCATGTTGAGGACGACGTAGGCGCTGTCCGTCAGCTCGACGCCGATCTTGGATTGCTTGGACCCGATGGGCCCCATGACGTAGGGGATGACGTACATCGTGCGGCCCTTCATCGAGCCGTCGAAGAGAGCGCCGAGCTTCTTGTAGGCCTCGGCGGGCGCCATCCAGTTGTTGGTGGGGCCGGCCTCGTCTTTCGTCGGCGTGCAGATGAAGGTCAGCTGTTCGACGCGGGCCACGTCGTTGGTGTTGCTGCGGTGCAAGAAGCAGTTCGGCAGCTTCTGCTGGTTTAGGGGCAGGAGGACCCCCTTGGCGACGCTCTCCTCCGTAAGCCTGTGTTTTTCCTCTTCAGAACCGTCGCACCACACGATGCGCTCGGGCTTCGTCAAGCGGGCCATCTCGTCGACCCACTGCAAGAGGTGCTGGTTCTTCGTTAGCGGCTTTCCAGAGGCGTCCGTCGGGGGCTGCATTCGTTTCAGGCTCCTTTAGTCTCAGCCTTTCGGTCTAACTCCATTCGAAGGTAGGCGCACGCCTCTCGTGTAGGCCGGGGCGCTCGCGGAGGATGAGCGAGAAGGCCCCTTGGCTTTGCTACGTTCACCGGCGAAACCGCGGCGCTTTTTCACGCTGCCGCAGCAGGCAATCGCGAGATGTCCATCGTTCTACACACCGGCCTGGCAATCGCCGCGGCCGTCGCGGCTCTCGCGGCCTCGGGATGCGCGACGAGCCCCCCCGGTCGACCCGCCGCGGCCCGGTCGGCCCTGTCCGGCCCCCCCTCCCTACCCCCCGTCGCCCCCTCCCTACCCCCCGTCGCCCCCTCCCCGCCCCCCAATGACGACGGCACGTCGGCGGCGGGAGGCAAGGCGGGGGTCGAGCACGCGGGCGCCCTCGAGCAGCTCAAGTCGGCGCGTCTCGCGTGGGCGATCGACCGGCAGGCGAGCCTCCGCGTGCTCCTTCCAGACGCTTCGCGCTGGATGCGGGTGACGTTCTGGGGGATGAAGAGCCTCGTCGGCTTCCGATACGGCAAGGACCACCACGCCGTCGTCGGCGCCATCGTCCTCCCGACGGCGGACGAGACGGCCCCCGGGGCATGCGGTCACGCCTTCGAGGCGTGGGCGCAGCCGTACGTGGACGCCTTCGAGGTCGCCGTCGAGCACGAGCCTCCCCGCGCCACCACGTGGAACGGGAAGATCGCCGACATCGATTCCCTCGTCGCGAAGACGGCGACGCTGGGCGTCCGTGACCAGTACGCGGTCGCGTACGGCGCCTATCCCGCCTGGCCCGGCCAGTGTCTCATTCTTGGTGTCGCCGTCCCCGCCCGCGAAGAACTCGACCGCGCCAAGGCCGTCCGCGACCGCTTCGCCACCGACGTCCTGCCCAAGGTCATCGTCACGTCGAAGATGGTGCCGAAGGACGCGTATTAGCTATCGCGACCTAGGGGCGCCACGCTGCTCTAAGGCTGATGCCGAGCCAGCTCGCGCAACGTGCTCGTCACCTTGTCGGCTTGGGGCACGCTGGCGCGCTCGAGCGCGTCGGCGAGCCCGATGCCCGGCACGTGGGCGCCGGCGAGGAGCTTGGGGGGCGCCTCGAGCTCGTAGAACAGCTCTTCGACCGTGCGCCGCAGCAGGTGTTCGCCGAAGTTCGTCACCTCGGTGTCCTCGTTGAGGAAGCACACGCGGCGCGTCTTGCGCACGCTAGCCTCGATCGCGGGCCAGTCGTACGGCGCGAGCGAACGCAGGTCGATGACTTCGACGTCGATCTGCTCCGCCGCCAGCGCCTCGGCGGCCTGCATCGCCACCGTCACGGTGCGTCCGTACGTCACGACCGTGACGTCCTTGCCCCTGCGGCACACCCGCGCCTGGCCGATCGGCACGAGCACGTCCTTGACGTCGGGCCACTCGGGCCGCCACTTCGACCGGTCGCCGAGCGGGGCGTCGATCATCTTGGAGAGGACTCGCTCGTCTTCCGGTTCGCCCGGAATCCGCTCGAAGTGCGCGCCCTTCGTGCGCAGCAGCGCCTTGGGCGCCAGGTACATGACGGGGTTCGGATCGAGGATCGCCGACAGCATCAACCCGTAGGCATCGAGTGGCGTGCTCGGCATCACGATCTTCCAGCCGGGCACGCGCGTGGCCTGCGCGTCGAACGAGTGCGAGTGGTAGATGCTGCCGCGGATTCCGCTGCCTACGGGCGTCATCAGTACCATCGGGCAGTTCCAGTCACCGGCCGACGACCAGCAAATGCCGCCCGCCAGCTTCAACAGATCCACCATGTTGAACGCGTAGTCGCAGAACTGGATCTCGGCGACGGGGCGCTGCCCTGCCAGCGCGAGTCCGATCGCCGCGCCTACGATGCCCCGCTCGTCGAGCGGCGAGTTCCACGCGCTGCGCAGGCCCTGCGTCTGCGTGAACACCCCGCCGAGGGGCGGCCCGACGTCCTGGCCGAAGATGTCGGTGACGCCGTGGCGCTCCTCGCCGACGTGGAGCGCGAGGCGGATCGCCTGGACGAGGGTGGCCACTTCAGTGCGTCCCGTTGCGCGTGACCGCCCGCGGGCCAAGGCCCTCGCGGACGACGTCCTTCTCGGCGAAGACGTGCTTCCAGATCTCTTCGCCCCGGGGCTGCGGCTCCTCGCGGACCCGCTTGCTCGCCTCGAGGAGCTGCTGGGTGTACTTGGCGCGGAGCTCGTCCATCGCGGTGCGCGTCAGGATGCGGCGCTCCTCGAGCTTTTTCTCGAAGAGCACGAGGCAGTCCGGCTCGTCGGGGACGAAGTTGGCCCCCGACGCCGACGAATGCCCGTAGAGCCGCGAGACCATCGCCTCGAGCAGGAACGGGCGTCGCTCGTGGCGGACATAGTCCATCGCCTTCTCGAGCGCCCGGTAACAGCTCTCGGCGTCGTTGCCGTCGACGACCGCGCTCTTGATCCCGAACGGCGCGCCGCGGTCGGCGATGTTGCGTTCGGCGTGCATCTCCGACGCGGGCGTCGAGATGCCCCAGCGGTTGTTCGCGATGATCATCAGGCAAGGAAGCTCGAACGACGGCCTCGAGCACCAGACGAGGCAGCTCGAGAAGTCGCCCTCGGCCGTGCCGGCGTCGCCTCCCTGCACGACCGTGATCCCCGTGCCCCCGGTGCGCCGCTGCGCGATCGCCGTCCCGATGGCCATCGAGAATTGCACCTCGATGGGCGACGACACCGGCGCGACGTTCCACTTTCTCACCGAGTAGTGGTTGCAGAAGTTGCGGCCGGCCGAATACGGGTCCGTCGCCGTGTTCTTCATCTGCCGCAGGGTGTCGATCGGCTCGGCCCCCATCGCGAGGAGCGTCGCCGTCGAGCGGTAGTGCAGGTGCAAGTAGTCGAACGCGGGACCCTGGCCCTTGTGGACGAGAAGGCCGAGCGCCGTATTGAGAGCCTCCTCGCCGGGACCGCCTACCCAGAAAAAGCCATCCCCCTGCTTGTTCATCCGGATGAGGCGCTCCTCGAGGCAGCGCGAAAGGAGCATCCGGTCGTGCAAGCGGACAAGAAGTTCCGGCGAGAGCGCGCTCTCTTCGGCGCCTCCGGGGTCGCGAGGGATGGTCGAGATCACGGACAGTTCCCCCCTCTCTTAGCGCGCCGTCGTCCTCCTCGGAAGGAGGTTGCCACATGGGCCGCGCAAGGCCCTAGAAGAGCAAACGCGAGCCCGCACTGCGTCAAGTTGCGTCATGAAGATCCGCAAAGTCGCCCGAAGCGAGCTCTCCTAAAAAGACCGGGTCGCGTTTGGTCCGAAAAGAAGGCATAGTTGAGGGTAGGGTCAAATGCCGGAATCGGGGGAACACAAGCCGGGCTGGTCGCGGGGTCCACGGGACTTGCGTGTGGACAGCTCCCCTCCCGGCGGGCTCGAAGACGCGGCGCTTCCAAGCGCACCCACGACGAGACCGGCGGCGATGAATCGCGCCCCGGGAACCAGGCCGTCGGGCCGTCCCATCACGGGCTCGCGGCCCTCGATGCGTCCGGGCGCGTCGCAGCGCCCCTCGTCGCGCCCGGGGTTCGATCGGTCGATCGTCCTCGAAGGGGAGATCGAGCGCCTCAAGATCGCCCGCGCCGAGGACGCCGACGTGACCGCGGCGATGCTGGTGCGTCTCGCCGAGACCGAACGCCTCCGCGTGGCAGCGCAGAAGCGCTGCAGCGACCTCGAGGCGGAGCTCGGGCAGATGCGGCAGCGGGCAGCCGCCGCGGAGGCGCGCCTCGAGGGGACGCGCATGACGATGACGTCCGCGGTCACCATGCTCGAAGAGCTCGAGCGCCGCGAGGAGATGGCGGGATCGATCCGGACGCGGACGCTCTCGCAGGCCCGCGCAACGCTGAAAGGTCAGGGTCAAACCGCACCCCCGCCCCCCGAGTCTCCGTTCGACGCGGCGTGGGAGCTGCCTCCCTCGGGCGACAGCGATCCCGATCGCCGTCGCTAGATCAGCCGTCCGCTATACCACGTTGAACGGGTCGCGATCCTTGAGGCTGATCGCCACGGCGACCCCCGCAAGGCGATCGGTCAAGCTCCGCTGGAGCGCGGCAAGGGCCGGACGCTCGCTCGCCGAATGCAGCGTGCACACCACGACCAGGCCCCGGTCCGCCGCTCGCAGCGCGTCGTGGTGCCGCAGCTCCCCCGTCACAAGGAGGTCGGCACCGGCCGTGACGGCGTCGGGTACGAAGTCACCGCCGCTGCCCGCGCACACCGCCACGCGCGTCACGACGCGCTCGAGGGAGCCGCCGACAAGCACGTGACGGAGCCCGAGAGTGCCCTTCAGGCGATCCACCACCACGCTCACCGTCGCGGGCGACACCGCCCCGACGCGCCCCATCCCTCGTGCCTTCGTGCCGGCGGGCAGGTGGGCGGTCGAAGTCTCGAGGGGAATCAGGTCGAAGGCAGGTTCCTCGTAGGGGTGCGCGGCGCGCATCGCCGTCACGACCTGCGACAAGCGCGCCGCCGGCACCACCGTCTCGAGGCGCAGCTCCGAGACCTCCTCGAGCCGCCCGGGGACTCCGACGGCGGGGTTCGTGCCCTCCTGGCCAAAGAACGTCCCGGTGCCCGGCGAGCGAAAGCTGCACGACGAATACCGCCCGATGATCCCGGCGCCGGCGTCGAAGAGCG
>Ga0302325_10010386_pt1 | contig 20199 bp, 13 predicted proteins | sample Palsa_T0_2_FD_201948 | JGI IMG/M metagenome (GOLD analysis project Ga0302325, IMG submission 201948) | Peat permafrost microbial communities from Stordalen Mire near Abisko, Sweden - Palsa_T0_2 | ecosystem: Environmental > Terrestrial > Soil > Palsa > Peat permafrost | place: Sweden: Abisko...
GAGCCGCGTTCAAGCAGCTTTCGAACGATGAAGAGCGCGACAATTTTATTGAAGCCTTCTGGCAGCGCCGCGATCCCACCCCCGATACCGAAGAGAACGAGTACAAAGAAGAGCACTACCGGCGGATTGCCTACGCCAACGAGCATTTCGCAGCTGGAATCCCCGGCTGGAAGACCGACCGCGGCCGCATTTACATCATGTACGGTCCACCCGACGAAAACGATTCGCACCCTTCCGGCGGAAGCTATGAGCGGCCTATCGATGAAGGCGGCGGCGAGACCTCAACATTTCCCTTCGAAGACTGGCGTTACCGCTACATTGAAGGCATCGGGCAGGAAGTGATCATCGAGTTTGTCGACACCTGCATGTGCGGCGACTACCACATGACGTTGGACCGCGGAGAAAAAGATGCGCTGCTTTATACCCCGAACGCGGGCTTGACGTTGTATGAGCAAATGGGCATGTCCAGCAAAGCTTCCCGCTTCAGCTCAGGGGGCCTGGAGAGGCTGGGACAAGGTCCCAACAGCTCCAGCCTGCAGGGAAAAGAGTTCGATCGCCTCGAGCAATTTGCGAAGTTGCAAGCGCCGCCGCCGGTTAAGTTCAAAGATCTGGAAGAAATCGTCAACACCAAGATCATCACAAATCTGATGCCCTTCGATGTGCGCTCGGATTTTGTGAAGGTCACCGGGGACACGGTGCTCGTGCCCATCACCATCCAGGTCAAGTATCGTGACATCACCTTCAATAACAAAGACGGAGTGCAGCGAGGCACCATCAACATATTCGGCCGGGTCAGCACTTTGACCGGTCGCGTCGTGCAGACCTTCGAAGATACCGCGCAAGTGGATGTCCCCGCCGAACTGCTGCCCCGCACCGCGGAGAATTCATCCGTCTATTGGAAGGCGCTGCCCCTGCGTCCCGGACGCTACAAAGTTGAGATCGCGGTGAAAGACGTAAATGGAGATCGTAAAGGGCTGTGGAGCCGCGGCATCGTCGTGCCGGAATACTCCGATGACAAGCTATCCACGTCGTCTCTCATCATCGCTGACCAGATGGAACCCGTGCCTACGAAAGATGTCAGCACGGGCAATTTCGTCATCGGCCTGAATAAGGTGCGCCCGCGCGTCGCTCCCGCCGACGGCAAGCCCGCCCTCTTTAAGCGGAATCGCGATCAGAAGGTAAACTTCTGGATGCAAGTCTATAATCTCGGCGTGGACGACAAGACCCACAAGCCTTCGGCCACATTCGAGTACGACATCGTCAATGTTGCTACCAATAAGTCCGTGGTCCAGCAAGTCGAATCCACCGAGAAGATGGGTAACATCGGTGAACAGGTGACGCTGCAAAAGTCGATTGCCTCAGCCAACCTGCAGCCCGGTATTTATAAGATTGAGATCAAAGTGAACGATAACATCTCCAAGCAAACCGTTGATCCTTCCGCGACGTTTGCGGTAGAGTAGCGGGTTGCTGGCTTCCCCGGGGGTTGAGTGAAGATACGCCAGCTCGGAACATGGGCGGTGATTGTCGCGCTATCGCTTCCTGCATGGGCGGCGGAGCGCCCAGGCGCGATCTCGGGATACGTCCGCGATTCCTCTGGTACTCCCCAGATGGGTGCAGTGGTGGAGGTCGCCGGCAGAGCCGCTCGTTCCCTGACTGTCTTCACAGATCCGGCCGGTTTCTACTCCGTGGCTGATCTGCTGCCGGGCTTTTACACCGTCAAAGTTTCAGCTCCGTCCTTTCTTCCGGCCTTGCGCGAAAAAATTGGCCTGCAGCCTGGCACCAGCGTTCACGTAAACATCACATTAAACACGCTGCTGAACGCCATGCGAGTGGGTCCGCTGCGCGGCACCTCAGATGACGATGCCTGGAAGTGGACGCTGCGTTCCGTGGCCAACCGTCCCGTCCTGCGCGTGTTCGACGATCCTGCCTCAAGCCCCGAAAAGCAGGATCACGAGTTTAAGGCCAGCCTTTCTTTCCTGGCTGGTTCCGAAGCCGGAGGCTACGGTACCGGCTCCGATATGAGCACCGGGTTCTCGCTGGAGCGTTCGATCTTCTCCGCGGATCGCGTCGGGCTGAGCGGAAACGTCGGCTATGGAGATGGCTTTCCCACCGCGGTTTTGCGCGCCGCCTACTCGCACCGTCTCCCCGATGGTTCCGGGCCGTCGATGGCGGTCACAATGCGCCGTTTTGCGCCCTCCGATCCCAATCTGCACAACGCGGCCCTGCAGGCTCTGGCGCTCTCTGCCGGGGACGATTTTGCCGTCGGCGACATTCTCGAGTTGAAGTTCGGCAGCGAACTACAGACCATCCAATTCCTCGGCCACGTCACTGCCTTCCGACCTTATGGTTCGGTGGAGCTCCATCCCTCCCCGAACACGGTTGTGGGTTACGAGTACGCGACCTCTTTGCCCAGCACAAGAGACGAGAAGGGTTTCGATTCTGCGCCCGGCGATCTCAGCGAAGCTGATCCGCGCCTGAGCGTGACCAACTACTCCACCAAACTTGAGCGCGCCCACCACCAGGAACTCAATCTTTCCCGGCGCATCGGCAACAACAGAATGCAAATCGCGCTGTTTACCGATCGAGTGGACAACACCGCACTGCTGGGCACTGGACAAGTCACCGCGGCGGGCGGCTTCCTTTTGCCCGACATGTGGTCAAGCACTTTTACCTATGCCGGCGATACCCTGAATACTCAGGGACTGCGCGTCGTGCTCGAGCGCAAGTTCAGTTCAGACCTCACCGCCACGCTCGATTACGCCTACGGCGGAGTTCTCGACCTCACCACTCCCGACATTCCAATCCAGAATGTCGAGCAAGCGATCACCACGCAGCGGCGCCATGCCCTGGCTGCGAAGCTGAGTGCCACGGTGCCGCGCACCCATACTCGCTGGATTACTTCCTATCGCTGGGTGGATGGCGGTGCCCTGACTCCGGTGGATATGTTCAATGCTTCCCCGGGACAAAGCGATCCTTACCTGAACGTTTTCATCCGCCAACCCATTCCAACGCTGGGCTTCCTCCCGGCGCACATGGAAGCGCTGATCGACCTGCGTAACCTGCTCGCGCAAGGCTACGTTCCGGTCATAGGCCAGGACGGCCAGACCGTCTATCTCGTCCAATCCGCGCGCTCGGTGCGCGGCGGTGTGACGATCAATTTCTAGGAGAGCCGTTACTGGTTTCTAGGCGTACTAGGAGAGTACCGCTCCGTTTCACTGGAAGCCCGTTCTAATACCTTAGTTATAAAATCTATCCCTCCTATCACAACTCCGTGGTTGACTGTCGGGATTGCCATTCGGTAAGGTTTGGTCTGACCTTGCAGCGGGAGCGCTGCATCTTGTTTGCACACAAGGAATTGCGGACGCGTCCCGAGGAGTTGAGAAACATCTGGCCGCCGCAAGACTTCACTCCTAGCCCAACTAGAGATCGGCTGAAAAGCAAGTCATTTGGACGATCAATATTTTGGAAAGACCATCGTTAACCGGATCAAGCCACAAGGAGAATCTATGAAAGCGCGCATCATCCTGGCGTTTGTGCTTCTGGCCGCAGTGAGTCTTTCGGCACAAACCTTCCGCGGCACCATCCTCGGTACGGTGACTGACGCCCAAGGCGCGGTGGTCGCGGGAGCCAGGGTGACCGCGAAGAACGCAGGTACGGGATTGGAGCGCACCACAGAGACCAGCGCCGATGGTAGCTATTCGCTGCCCGAACTGCCAATCGGCACTTACAGCGTCACGGTCACCCAAACCGGTTTTCAAACCTATGTAGCCAGGGGCGTCACGGTGGACGTGGCCGGTGAGCGGCGCGTGGACGCCGCCATGAAGCCGGGCCAGGTTTCGGCGAGGGTCGAAGTCTCCGCCGAGGACCTGCCAATGGTCGAGACCACGACCAACGATCTCGGCGGCGTGCTTACCCAAAACGACGTCAAGGATCTACCGATCAACGGCCGCGACTATACCAAGCTCATCTTCTTGAATCCCGGGGTGGCCGGATCCCCCGACCAGATTACGGACTCGCCCGGCTCGTTCGGTGAGTTCTCCATGAACGGCGCTCGCGGGCGGTCCAACAATTATCTGCTCGATGGCACCGATATGAACGACGGTTACCGGAACGATCCCGCCATCAACCAGGGGGGCGTGTTCGCGACGCCTTCGGCAATTCTGCCCATCGATGCCGTATCCGACATGCGCGTGCTCTCCAACTTTGAACCTGAATATGGCCGCAACGCTGGGGCCGTGGTCAACATCGTGACCAAGAGCGGCACGAACCAAATACACGGGGACTTCTTCGAATACTTCCGCAACGACGCGCTCGATGCCCGTAACTATTTCGATCAATCCCAATTCCCCAAGACGCCCTTTCATAACAATCAGTTCGGCGGCTCAATCGGTGGACCAATCATCAAGGACAAGACGTTCTTCTTCCTTGATTACGAAGGCCAGCGCGAGACCGTGGGCGTAGTTTCTCTTGATTGCGTGCCGACCTTGGCCCAAATCGCCAGCGCCGAATCCAACGTTACTGCAGGCGGGGGAACTGTCAGTCCCATCGGGACCGCTTTGGTGAACTTCTACCCACACAATCCCAAGAACTATATTCCAGGGGTTACTTCCAACGACTCCGGCTGCTTCGACGCAAATAACAACTTTGCTCCCGATTATGTTGCCAACGCGCCCTCGCTCAATAACCTGAGCAGCGTGATCGCAAAGATCGACCACAGTTTTAACTCAAAAAACAATGTAAGCGGCCGCTATTTCTTCGGCGACAGCACCCAGCAATTCCCCCTCGCGCTAAACGCGACCGGCGGCCAGTTGCCAGGTTTTGATACGGTCACGCCTACCCGGGTGCAACTGGTGTCGCTCTCGTTTGTAAGCGTGCTCTCTCCGACCAGGGTGAACGAACTGCGCTACGGTTGGAACCGCTTCGCGGAAGGTTTCTTCCCGCAGGATAAGGGCTTTAATCCCAACAGCATTGGCTTCTGCAATGTTCCCGTGACCTTTGGAACCTGCGATTCCCAGGGACTGCCGATCATCATTGTCTCGCCCAACGCGACGGGAGGCGCCGGGTTCTTCTCGCAGCTAGGCGCCACCTCGGGCGATCCCCGACAGCGCGTCGATACCAACAATCAGCTGATCGACAGCCTTTCCTGGAAGATCAACAAGCATGACATCAAGTTCGGGGGGGAATACCACCGCACCAGCGTCCAGCAGCGCTTCGACAAGTATTCGCGGGGCCGCATTCGCTTCGACTCTTTGGAAAACCTGCTTGAAATGGCGCCTCAACTCCCGGCGGAATCCGGTTTCGGCCTCTTCAGCTACACCGGTGACACCCTGCGTCATACCTATCAAAATGGTTTTGGATTTTACTTTCAGGATGCTTATCACGTAACTCCGCACGTCGTCTTCAATTACGGCCTGCGCTGGGACTACTATGGTGTCGTCGCCGAGCGAAATCACTTGTTCTCTGATTTCATTCCGAGCACTGGTGCTCTTGAGCAAGTCGGTCCCGGCGGCCTCTCCGGTCTCTACAATCCCGACAAGAAAGATTTCTCGCCCCGGGTCAGCGTGGTCTGGGATGTAACCGGCAAGGGCAATACCGTGCTGCGCGCCGGCTACGGCTTGTTCTTCGACGCCTTCTCGCAGGATATGATGCTAGGCCATCTTCCGTATCCTACGTTCTACGCCCCCGGACCGGCGTACAACAACATCGGCCCCGACCCCGTGCAAATGGCACAAGCGAATCCGGCGGCCTTCGACGCCAATGGGGCCTACATCCCTGGCACGCCGATCTATGGCACCCCGAACTGCTCCGTCGAGTGCGATATTTTCTCTTTTGACCGCAACATCAAAACCCCCTACATGGAAAATTACAACGTCAACATTCAGCACCAGTTTTCCAGCAAGGTTTCTCTGCAAGTGGGTTATGTCGGTTCCCAGGGCCATCGCCTGTTTCGCTTCTATGACATCAACCAGCCTTCGCAGGCGACGATCACGGCCTGTGACCTTGGCGGTCTAGGCTGCACGTCTGGGATCAACGACTTCGCCGTACCCCGCAACTATGGGTTCCCTGCCGGTGCGTTTTACATCTTCCAGGAAAATTCCTTTGGGAGCTCCAACTACCATTCGCTGCAGACCAGTCTTCGCGTGGCCAACTATCACGGGTTCACTTCGCTTATTAACTATGTGTGGTCGAGGTCTCTGGACAATTCCAGCGACGGCGAGGATTTCGTGGTGAACGCTGCCCAGCCGCAGGACAGCAACCGGCCGCAACTGGAATACGGCCCCTCGAACTTCAACATTCCCAATCGCTTCGTCTGGATTGCCAGTTATGAGCTGCCCAAGATGGATGGCAGCATGGCGAAATTGAAGAACGGCTGGGGTATCGAAAGCGCTGCGACGCTGCAGAGCGGCCAGCCCTTCAACCTGAACTACAACTATGAAGACGATTATAGCGGCGGCGGGGACGGCTTCGATCGTCCTGACGTGGTTGGGCCCGTTGTGTATGACAAGCGTAATCCGGCAAACTTCTTGCAGTTAAGCTCTTTCGCCATGCCTTGCACGTCAGGTGTGACTCTGGATACGTACAGCGGTTTCGCCAGCGACTGCGTCCCGGGAACCCGCCACTACGGGAATCTGGGGCGGAACTCGCTCATTGGGCCCACGTTCAAGCAGTGGGATATCGCGATCTACAAAGACACAGTTCTCACCGAGCGCCTTACCATGCAGCTTCGGGCGGACTTCTTTAACATCCTCAATCACCCGAACTTTTCGAACCCTGTGCTGCCTGCCTTTATCGCCGACCCGGCGTCCAATCCGATTTCGCCTCTGTTTACCTATTCTGACGGGACCCACGGCTGCGCCTGCGGATTTGCTCCGCCGAACGCCGCTCACCGCGAAGTTGGCAACGGAGCCTATCAAATTACTGCAACCGGCGACGTTGGAATCGGCAACCCGTTCCTCGGCGGCGGTGGGCCCCGCGGCATTCAGGTAGCGGCCAAGTTCACTTTCTAACTGTTCTGAATCTGGCGTCCTGCTGGTACGGCGGCAATGGCTTTGTTTTCATGCCCTTCCACCCGTCGTAGGACTTCCGTCACTAGTTGACCGGATTCCGGCGATGCTACGCTGCAGTCATATCCTCCCCACAATCTCTGCTGCGGAGACTTCGATGCGTCGCTCCATTTGCGTCGTCTTTTTTCTTGGCGTGTGTTTTTCCGCGCCGGCTTATGCCCACCATCTCAAGCAGGGCGCCACGGCCTCGCTTCCCATCTCCACCTCGTCGCCGCAAGCTCGCGCGCTTTACGAAAAGGGCATGGCCGACTACGAGAACCTCTATCTCGAGCGCTGCAATGACGACTGGCGCGCCGCCGTAAAGGAAGATCCCAACTTGGCCGTGGCCTGGGCCTGGATCGCCTTCAACGGCGGTAGCCCGGAGGAAGTGGCGGCGGCCCGCGCAAAAGCCAAGGCTCTCGCTCCCAAGCTGAACCCTGGCGAGCAGTTAATGATCGCCTGGATCGTCAAGGTTCAGGAGGGCGACTACATCGGCGGCATCTCCGCCATGAATGATCTTCTTGAGATGTATCCCAGGGATAAGCATCTGCTCTATCTCGCTGGCAACTGGCTCATGGGAGAGAATGGAGACGAACAAGCCGAGCGGATTATGCAGAAGGCGCTGGCCATCGACAAGAATTTTCCCGCCGCGCTGAATGATCTGGCCTACGTTTACGCCCGCAACCGGCGCTTCGAAAAGGCTTTTGCGGCCATGGACCGTTACGTTGCTCTGCTCCCCCAGGAACCGAACCCGCAAGACTCCTACGGCGAACTGCTGCGCATGGCGGGTAACTTTGAGGGATCACTGCAGCATTACCGCGCGGCTTTGAAGATCGACCCTGATTTCGTCAGCTCGCAAGTTGGATTGGGAGATACCTACGCAGTCATGGGCAACGAGGAGCAAGCGCGAAACGAGTACGACAGAGCCATCCGCTACGCGCACACCGAGGCCGATCGTCTGGGTTACAGCATGCAGAAGGCGATGACCTGGGTGCGCGATGGCAAGTTCAGCGAAGCCGACAAGTCGTTCCAGGAAATTGCTGCAACCGCTCACGCCAAAGAACAGGATCTGCAGGAAGCGCAGGCCTATCGCCACTTGGCCGAGTATCAGGTCGAGGACATCGCCGCTTTGAAGAATCTGCAGGCTGCAGAGGATGCGCTGGCCCATCGCAGCGCGATTTCGAAATCCGATAAAGAAGAGGAACTCTCGCGCATTCTACGTAACCGCGTCGTGCGCGCCGCCCATGCCGGCAATTCAGCCTTGAGCGAAAACACTCTCAAGCACCTCGAAGCCATGGCCGCCGGCAGCCGCAACCGCGTGATCCAGAGCTCGTACAAGGGAGCGGCTGGCACCTTGTTAATGGATCAGAAAAAGTACGAGGAAGCCATCACCTGCCTCGAAGAAGACCAGGACAATCCCTTCACCCTTGAACTTCTCGTGCAGGCTTACTACCAGACCAATCAATCCGACAAGCTGCATCAGGCTGAGGCGACGCTCCGAGGCACGAACGTTGCCACTATGGAGCAAGCTCTCGTGGTGCCCGCCGTCCGCCTTCGCCGGCCACAAATCTAGGCGGCTTGTGCCTGGCTGCAAGCGCATGCATACTTGGCAAACTCTAGCGGGAAAACTAGAATGCCTTTGCACTGGCTTATCTCCTGGCGTGGATTTGCTGCGCCGCAGATTAAAGAACCCTAAGACCGGATGCCAGAATTATTAATCCCAGAGTTATTCATCAAGAGATTTTGAATAACAAGATCGATCGCCGTTCGCGCCAGCGAGTCATTGCCCAGTTGCCCGTCCGCGTACGGAGCTCTCCGGGTAAGGCGGAGTTGAGCGCCCAGACCCGCGACCTGAGCACGAGTGGCGTATTCCTCTATGTCGACTCCTGCATGGCTGAGGGCTCGAACGTAGAACTGATTCTCATCCTGCCGCCCGAGCTGACCTCCGGCGAGAAATGCTGGGTTTGCTGCCATGCTCAGATTTTGCGTGTCGAACAGGGCCCCGGCAAGAGTTTCGGAGTTGCCGCTGCGATCCGGCGCATGGATGTGCTGCCTGAGATTCTCGGCTGATCTCACCTTTCAGCAGCAACCTCGCACCGCCTGAAAGCAGCGTCGCGGCGCCCCGGACTCCATTTGCCGAGCTCTCATGTCCCATGAAACGTGCCCACCCGTAGGGCAAAAAGTGCCTGCGATTGGCCCAGAATTCCTCGGATATTGTTGAAAAATCACTTCCCCTAGCACCGACCTTAGTGCAATAATTGCGGCCCTGGAATTGCTCTGGCCAAACTTGGGTAGTTAGGTGGCCTCGTCATGTGGATTGAGAAATTAGCCGATGGTGTGGTTCAGGTGCAAACGCCCCTTGGGCCTCGCTATCTCATGCCGCCCTTTCGCCAACGCCTGTATTTTCTTTGGATGTTTCGGAACTTTCCCATCCTTCCGCACGCCGTGCTAAGCGGCGGCCAGCAGCGGTTGGTTGACCGCTTGTGCTCGGAACAGAGATTTGTATCGATGGCTTATGCCGATGGTATGGAGGATGCTCCGGTGATCGGCACCATCGAGAAGCGCCCGCGTATGGGGCTGGAATCATTTCCGTCGCGTCGTCCTGTGGTCAGCGAAAGTTCGCCAGGATTGGCTGCAGAAGTTCGCCAGCGCTCCTAGGGGTGCCTCGTTCTTGGATTAGACGTTCATTTTGCCAAAGCGTTGCCGCCGTGGCTGAAAAACTCCAGCCCTGAACCCTGACAACCCGCTCGCTTCAATTCTGCGGTGACGCGTCATTCTCCGGTTGCTGCGGATTGCTGCCCGCAGCTTTGCCCGTGGGATGGCTGGCTTCGTTCTGTGGCGACTGTTCATGACCGCACGGCCCACCGCCGCCTCCGTTGTGAGCACTAGGATGATCCGCTGCCCGCTGTTGCTGGCACGCCCGCAGCGCCTGCTGTTGACTGGGAGTAAGTAGAGCGTCTTCTTTCTGTTTCGCCTGCTGCCGGATTTCCCTGACCTGCTGTTGCTTCTGCCTCGGTGTCAGCGAGGAGTCTTCGCAAACCGTCTCCACCTGAAAATGCGAATCGCGTTCTATCGTGTGGCGTTGCTCCGCGACGGATCGGTCAATCCCGGCCTGCCGCCAGCAGGGCTCCTGATGTGCTTGCGGCGGAGGTGCCGGAGACGCAGGAGTGCTGCTCTGCCCCGCGGCAACGAGCGTCCAGGCCGAAAGCAGAATCGTTAACCTCGCGCAACCAGAAATCTTTTTCATAAGCGTAGTGTGACCTCCCTGTACTCTCCTGAGATAACCCGCCAGCTGCTGCTGAGGTTTCAATGCAAGCGCGCCAGATGTTTTTGTCGCATCCGCACAGATGTGCGAAAAGACCGCCGTCGGCAATAACCTCGGCAGTGAGAGATGCTACAATCAAAAATTGCCCTCAGCAATCGGATTCCCATCCGCGGGCGCGTAGCTCAATTGGCAGAGCAACTGACTCTTAATCAGTAGGTTGAAGGTTCGATTCCTTCCGCGCTCACCATCTTTCAGTGCGACCGCAAGACTTACGCCGCACTGTCGCTCCCCTCGGGCGAGTTCAGAGTGCTTGGTAGCAAATCCTTTGGTAGCCTGCGCTCCTCTTTATCGTAATCTCGCAATCGTCGCCGACAAAGTCGAGTCGGCGATAGCCTTCCTGCTGAAAAGACTCGCGAGCCCCGGAACTTTGAGGGGTAGCGGAAACGTCTTTCTTCCCCATCGTGATCCACGTCAGTGTGATAGGCTCCAAATCGGGTCGCCCGACAGTTTATCCGCCGATCGAGACCTCACGACTGACTGAATCAACGCTGCCTTGCTGCAAGCTACCTCGGGCTATTCGTCTGGCGCGTGTGGCTTCCGAATAGTGGAGGAGAAACGGGTGACGTGTTCAGCCTGATGGCACCATCGGAAGACGAGATTCGACGTTTCATCTCGAAGCAGAGTGACTCAGGTTTCTCGTACCCGGAGGTCGGAGCGTCGGCCACCGCCGTGCCAACGGGCTACAACGTGGACCACAATCGTATTCAGCTTTGCAGCGGCAAGGGTAGTTGGCAGCGGGCAGCAGAAGCGATTCGTAAATGGCGGATGTTCAGCATGCCGTGGGTGAACCTTCATTGGGCGAGTGCCCCGATACAGGTCGGAACCGACGTTGCAATTTCGGTACGTCACTTTGGGTTCTACTCGCTGAACGCTTGTCGCATCGTCTACGTCGTCGATCAGGAAAGCCCTGTGACGCGCTTCGGCTTTGCCTATGGCACTTTGGCTGAACATGCAGAGAGCGGAGAAGAGCGATTCACCGTTGAATGGAACCGCGCAGACGATACCGTATGGTATGACATCCTTGCTTTCTCTCGTCCGCGACAGATGCTTGCCAAACTGGGGTATCCGCTATCGCGGTTGCTTCAAAGGAGATTTGCTGAGGGTTCAAAGGCGGCTATGGTTAAAGCCGCAGGCGGCAAATAGACGTTGCAGGGCAAACCGTTCTAGACATGCGAAACGATCAGCAAGCTTCCTGCCACTGCAATCACGTCCTCCGCTATCGCCACGGCGAAGTCTGGGACGTGCGCCCGAAAGACTAGAGTATGGCGGGTTTTGTAACCCACGAATGTCCCTACAAGAGCGCCGCCGACACCGACGATTGCAGGAGCGAGCAGCCTTCCACATGCGCTTGTCGCGAGTGCTACACCGCATAAACAACCAAGGACAACGCGGGCAATCAGCCCCGGAGGCGCAGTACGTGCCGGGGTCTTCGGCAGTTTATCTGCGATCAGTTCGGCGACCGCTAAGAGCGTCAAAAGAACGAGCGTCACTGGACGGTCCATTAAGGCTAGCTTGGTACCCGTGAAGTTCAACCAGCCAAGATGCGCAGCCCAACAGACGACCGCTGGCGGGGTCAGCGAGCGCAAACCAGTAAGGCTGCCGAGTAGGAGGCAAAAGAGTAATGTCATGAGCGTTTCACTGCACCTTGATTTGGACGCAACCACCTTACCCTAGCAGAGATCATACCAACCACTTTCCTCGGCGTCACAAGGCAGTCGGCACTCCCCGACCCGCATGCCCTGCTAGCCTATTGTCATGCAGAATCCGATCAAAGAACGCATCGCAAAGTTGCGAGAAGAAATAGCGCAAATTAGTGAAGCGAACCGTGTGTACATGCAGAGCAGCAAAAAGGCTCCCGGCTCGGCGGGGAGCCCGAACGGCGGCTTCAGAGGTTGCAGGAAATCCGCGACGAATTGGTTGCTCTGACCGACTGGAAAAAACCGTAAAAATAACACGGCATTGGAATCAATTCGCGACCTCTGAGTACGCCTTCGCGCACCTCCGAGCTCCCCTGGAACTCGGCAAAGCTCTCTTTCAAGTCTACTGCGGTTTCTCTATCAGCCATCGAACAGAATATTCCAACGTATTGCCTGGTCGCTAACAGGTTTTATGTACATTATTATGAATGTTATGTCGGCCTTGGAAATACCGTCGGTCGTCCGGTGTCCTGGCACAGCTACTGCGGAGGGGCTGTCTCTTGTGGTTGAACGTCCTGAGCTAGAGGTGGCCTCGTTAGCGGGAGGCGAAGCAGGCTGCGCTCCCGATCCCAACACGGGTATACGAACCATTAGCCGGCTTGAAGTGAAAGTTGTCGGCCCTTTACCCATTCCTGCAGCATGCGCTCACCCACTTCCTTGAAGTCGGGATGTTCGTTGATGTAGGACCGAAGATCGCTTTCTGTTTGCGAAAGGGCATCCGAGATACGCTCAAGGATCGCGCGAATTTTTGCGGGTGTGCCCGTCATTCGAGTTTCGCCGAGCCGACGGAGAGCTTTGCTGTCGGGCCACTGGGTTGTTCCGTTGAGCGTAAGCGCCAGACTGTCCTTCGGCAGATAGATGGAAGTGGTTACGAGATCGTAGACCGGCGCGAGTCGAGCTTCACCGAGCACGTCGTCATAGACGATGCCGAAATTCTTGAGGTGAGCATCTCCATTGCGCAGTGCGCAATTCAGCACGATCAGCGTGAATAGTTTTTCAACATCTGCGAGTACGGCGGGTGAGTTTGCGAACTGCTGAAACCGTTTCATGACTGATGTTTCGTAGCTGCCGCGATACTTCTCATCTGTTCTTCTCGCGTTCAGGACGCAAAAATCTTCAAAGCCCCGGTAGGTACCGTCTGGGCGCAAGTCGAAACGGTCAACGACAAGAGCCATCCCGTCTTCTGCGAGTCGATACCGCGCTACGTCCAGGCCGCAACGCCCAGCGGCCTTCAGGCAGAAGTATTCGTTCGCAGCGAGCTGAGGAAATTCGTTCGGCTCCCAGAACTTTACGATGTGAGTCGCACCCCTATTGCTCGGAGAAAGACGGGGCTCTCGGTTCGCTAAAGTGGCAGATGCGCTCTCGTCTCGCACGAGGACCTTGGGCTGGACACCGCTGATACCGGAAAAGGATGCAAACTTCTCGATGAGGTAGCGAAATAAGTCTCCGTCGCGATGACTTGCCAAAATCTCGTCGACCGACTGAAAAGGAACATCCTCGTTGAGCCGCTCCTTGTCGCCGGTGTAGCGGATGCGGCCAACTTGTGAGCGGCCAACAATGGCAAGCAGATCAAAATCATCGAATGTTCCAGTCGCCTTCGCAAAGGCGAGTCGCAGCCGTTCCCGCAATGCGCCTTCCGGGAGGTTCATCTCGAAGATTGGCGGGAGGCCAAAGGGCACGTCCCAGGAGGGAAGGCGCACGGGCATGGTAACGGAGACGGCACGCTGGGGAACTGTCTCTGGCAAGTACGCAAAAGCACTTCCGCGATCCCGCTGCCTGTCCAGCAGGCCTGCCTCAGCGGCGTCTGTCCAGACCTTTATCATCACGATTCTCTTCGAAGAGTTCGTCCAGCGTGGGCCGTTGCAAGTTTGCCTCTTGTAGCTTCAACTCTAGGCCGAGTGCCGACAAAATGTTGGCGACTTTAGAAAAACCAAGTTCACCTGATCGGCAATTCTCCAGTGCTTCGAGGGTTGCCCGACTGACACCAGCCTTGTCAGCCAACGCGGATTGGCTAAACCCGAGAGCCTTCCGCCTGGACGCGATCTGAGCGCCAATGGAGTGCAGCCTCAGCATAATAAGATAATATACTAGGCATATTACAACTTTGTCCATAGTATGCCTAATATACTAGTCATACAAAAAAGGGAGAGGAGGTATCAGGGAGGTCTGAATTGCAAGTTGCTATCCTGCTCTCCCGACGATAGACTAAGCTAACTAGACTTAGTTCGTTAGATGTTATGAAAACGGTGAATATTCACGAGGCGAAAACTCAGCTTTCGAAACTCATAGAAGAAGCGTCAAAGGGTGAGTCATTCGTCATCGCCAAGGCTGGCAAACCAGTCGTAAAAGTCATGGCCCTTAGCGCCCCAATCGGTGCTCAAGTAAGGCGCATCGGTTTCATGGTGGGGCAGATCTCTGTGCCAGACGACTTTGACCGAATGCGCAAGGAGGAGATCGAGCAAATGTTCAGCGGTGGTGCATGAAATTCTTGCTCGATACACATCTACTCCTCTGGGCTGCCGGCGAACCCCGCCGACTCTCAAAACAAGCTCGAACCCTGATCGCCAATCCCGACAACGATCTCCTCTTCAGTGCTGCTAGTTTATGGGAAGTCGTGATTAAGAGCGGGTTGGACAGAGATGACTTTAAGGTGGATGCGCGGCTGCTGCGCCGCGGTCTCTTGGACAACGGGTACAGCGAGTTGCCAGTCATCAGCGATCACGTCGTTGCCATCGATAGCTTGCCACCTCTTCATAAAGATCCTTTCGACAGAATCTTAGTGGCACAGGCGACTGTCGAGGGGGTTACGCTGTTGACTATCGACTCCCTGGTGTCGCAGTACCCGGGCCCGATCAGGATGGTGTAGGGATCTAAAATGCTGGTGCGGTTCCTCGCGCGATGTTGCATCGGCTGGGGAGCCTCCTCCGTCCTACTGTTCGACGGTCGTCTCCGACTTGGTTGGTCTCTGGGTCACCTGCTGCGTGCTCGGCAATTGTGAACGATCCCACCCGCCGCCCAGGGCCTCTATCAATGCCACGGCGGAGGTCATCTGCTGCACCTGAAGAGCATTCAGAATCTGCTGGTCCGCCAGCACCGTGGTCTGGGCAATCAGCACGTCGAGGTAGGGATCGACGCCGGTGTCATATCGCGCCTGTTCGAGCTTGAGGTAGGTTTCGGCGGAATTCACTGCTTCCCGTTCCTGTTGGATCTCCTTCGATAGAATGCGGACTTCAGCAAGAGAATCTTCCACCTGTTGAAATGCGGAGAGCACTGTCTGACGGTAGCTGGCGAGGTCCGCATTATAGGTTGCAACGTATTGTTGAACGGTGGCGCGGCGCAATCCGGCATCAAAGATAGTTTCCGGAATCGACGCACCGACGGACCAGAAGCGGCTCGGCCAGGACAGCCAATGGCCAAAAGACGAACTCTCAAAGCCACCTTCGGCGCTCAAAGTCAGGTTCGGATAATAGGCAGCGTAAGCGATCCCGATCGCTGCGTTAGCTTCGGCCATGGTGCGCTCGGCGGCGGCAACGTCGGGCCGGCGCTCGAGAAGTTCCGAGGGCAGGCCCACCGGAATCGGCGGCGGAGCAACGGTCATCGGCTTCACGGGAATGGAGAAATCGGTGGCGGACTTGCCGATGAGTACGGCGATCGCGTGCTCGTACTGCGCCCGCGCGATTCCGACATTGGTGGCACCAGCCTGCGCACTCTGCAGCGTGGCATCGGCTTCGACCACAGAGATTTGGTCGTCGATGCCGGCTTCGTAGAGCGCACGGGTCAGGTCATACGCTTTCTGGTCCGCCGCAACGGTGTCGTCGTAAATGTTTTCCAGTTGGTCCTGGCCGCGAATCTCGAAGAAATACTCCGCCAGGCTGGCCTGTTCAGTCAGGCGCTCGTTCTCGAGATCGGCCGCGCTGACCTGGGCTGCGTACTGGGTTTGACGCACAGTGTTGCGGACCTTGCCCCAAAGGTCGGGCTCCCATGACGCTTCGAGCGGCAGGGAATACAACGTGCTTTGCACTTGCGCGGAGGCGGTGCTCGAGCCCGATGGATTAACCGTAGCCGTGCCTAGGTTCGCCGAGGCTCGCGAGTGGGTGACCGAAGGCGCGACCGACAGCGTGGGAAAGTATTGCGAACGGGCTTCGCGCACCACGGCGCGGGCTTCCATGAAGTTCTCGAAGTATTGTTTGATGTTCTGGTTGTTGATATCCAGTTGCTCCTCGAGCGCGTTCAGTTCGGGATCGTCGAAGATCTCCCACCACTTGCCGCGTAGCATCGCATCCGCAGGTTGCGCAGGCGTCCAGAGTTCGGTTTCCTGGGGCTGCGTGACTGATTCCTTGTAGACCGCAGCGGGCGCTTGTGGCGCGGGCGGGTGGTATTTCGGTCCGACTACGCAGCCCGCTAGCACCAAAAAGAGCGCAGCTGCACACAGCCGGATCACTCCGTTCACTGGCTTTCGCGTGAGTATCTTCATAACGTTTCTTTCCAACCAACCATTCATCTCGATCACCGGCCTAGCCGGCCTCTGGAGCCGGGGAAGGATGGCGCGCAGTCTTGCTCTCCATCCGCAGCCGCAGCCGGTCGAACGCCAGGTAGACGACGGGAGTTGTATAAAGAGTGAGCAACTGGCTCAAGATCAGCCCTCCCACGATCGTGATGCCAAGCGGCCGGCGGAGCTCATACCCTGTGCCCGTCCCTAGCGCCAACGGCAAGGCGCCCAACAACGCAGCCATCGTCGTCATCAGGATCGGACGGAAGCGCAACATGCATGCTTCAAAAATCGCGTCGATTGGCTTCTTCCCCTCCTCGCGCTCCGCCTGAAGAGCGAAATCGATCATCATGATGGCGTTCTTTTTTACGATTCCAATCAGCAGCACAATGCCAATAATGGAGATGATGTTCAGATCCTGCTTAAAGGCCAGCAACGCGAGCATCGCGCCTACGCTCGCCGATGGCAGTGTCGAGATAATCGTCAGCGGATGGACCAGGCTTTCGTACAAAATGCCAAGAACGATGTACACCGCCAGCAGCGCCGTCACAATCAACACTGGTTCGGTGCCCAGGGATTGCTGATAGGCCTGCAGCGTACCGGCATAAAAACCTTGCAGCGTGGAAGGCGCGCCGAGGCGCTTTTGCATTTGGGCGATGGCCAATGTGGCATCGCTCAACGATACGTTCGCCCCCAGGTTAAAGGACACGGTGACCGAAGGGAATAAGCCAGTATGGTTGATGGCCAGTGGGGTGGTGTTGGCTTGGCCCTTGGCCACGGTCAGCAGCGGTATGTTGCCGCCGCTGGATTGCAGATAGATGTCTTTCAATCCTTCCGGGCTTTGCCAATACTGCGGGGCCACTTCCAGCACCACGTAATACTGATTCAACTGCGTGTAGATGATGGACACTTCCGACTGCCCGAATGCGCTGTACAAAGTCGAGTCCAGCGACTGCGCGGTAAGGCCGAGCTTTGCCGCAGTCACCCGATCATAGTTCATCACCTCATCAAGACCGCCATTCTGCTGGTCCGAACTCACGTCCTGCAGACCCGACAGGTGCTGCATCGCACCCAGTATGATCGGCGCCCACTTGGAAAGATCCTTCACATTGTCAGACTGGAGTGTGTACTGGTACATCGCATTGCTTGACCGGCCGCCGATGCGCAGATCCTGCACCGCCTGGAGGAACGCAGAAGCCACAGGCAGATGGTTCAGTTTCGGGCGCAGGCGGTCGATGATCTGAGCGGCACTCACTTTACGATTCGCCAGCGGTTTAAGCGCGACGTAGAGGGAGCCGGTATTGGTGGCCCCGCCGCCGCCGGTAAACGCAATCACATTCTGGACGGCAGGATCATTCTTGATGACTGCGCCGATCTGCCGTATGGAGTTGTCCATCGCCGGAAAGGATGAATCCTGCGGTCCCCGTACACTGCCGCTAATCGCCCCGGTGTCCTCCACCGGGAAAAAGCCTTTGGGGATCTTGACGATCAGCACCGCATTGAGCGCGATGGTGATGAAGAGCACGATGAGAGTCAGGATTGTATGGTCCAGCACCAGGTGCAGGCTGCCGCGATACAACGACAGCACCCAGTCAAAGAACTTCTCGCTCGCCAGGTAGATGCGACCATGTTCTGCCGCGCGTTCGTTCTTCAAGAGGTAGGCGCACATCATCGGCGTCGTGGTCAGGGAGATGATCATGGACACAAAGACTGCCGTCGAGAGAGTGACGGCAAATTCGCGGAAGAGGCGGCCAACGATTCCGCCCATCAAGAGAAGGGGAATAAAAACGGCGATCAGTGAGATGCTGATGGTGAAGACGGTGAAACCAATTTCTTCCGCACCCTTCAGAGCCGCGGCAAAGGGCTTCATGCCGTTCTCCAGGTGGCGCGAGATGTTTTCCATCACCACGATGGCGTCATCGACCACGAATCCGGTGGCAATGGTCATGGCCATCAGTGAGAGGTTGTCCAGGCTATATCCGAGCAGATACATCACTGCGAAAGTACCGACCAGCGAGACCGGCACAGCGACGGCGGGAATCAGCGTGGCCCGGCCATTGCGCAGGAAGACAAATACCACGACGATCACCAGGCCGATGGAAATCAGCAGCGTCCTTTCCACGTCGCTGACCGAGGCGCGGATAGTTGTGGTGCGATCCAGAACGATTGTGGTCTCGATGCCCAGCGGAATCGATGCCTGGATCGACGGAAGTTGCGCCGTGATTCGGTCGACTGTGTTAATGATGTTCGCGCCGGGCTGGCGGAAGATGATGACCGTAACCGAGCGCTTGCCGTTCAAGTAGCCAGCTGCACGGACGTTCTGCACAGAATCTGTCACTTGAGCGACGTCGGACAGGCGGACGGCCGCGCCATTGGTATAGCCGATGATGATGGGCTTGTAGTCCTCGGCGTGCGAGATCTGGTCGTTCGCCAGAATGTCCGCGGTTTGCACGCCATCCGTAATCTGGCCTTTGGCCAGGTCAGAGTTCTGCAGGCTCAGCACTGACTGCAAATTCGCAAGGGTAAGGCCATAGCTGGCCAATTGTGCGGGATTGGCGTCGACACGTACGGACGGCAACGCGCCCCCTCCAACCGTAACCTGGCCTACTCCTTGGATCTGCGACAATCTTTGCGCGAGAACTGTGGAGGCTTCGTCATAAAGTTTATCGGGACCGTACTTGTCGGATGTGAGGCCAAGGATCATGATCGGCGAATCTGCGGGATTGACCTTGCGATAGGTCGGATTGCCCGGCAGATTGGCGGGCAGATAGGTGCGTGCCGCATTAATGGCGGCCTCCACGTCGCGCGCCGCGCCATCAATATCGCGACTGAGGTCGAACTGGATGGTGACCGATGTGCTCCCAAGCGTGCTGCTGGAGGTCATCTCCGTCACCCCTGCGATATGACCGAACTGCCGCTCCAGCGGAGTGGCGACGGACGACGCCATGATATCGGCGCTGCCTCCCGGCAAGCTCGCACTGACTGAAATCGTTGGAAAATCGACCTCCGGCAGGGGCGCTACCGGCAGCACCTCAAACGCAATCGCCCCGGCAAGGGCAACCGCCACCGTAAGCAGCGTGGTCGCCACGGGCCGCCGAATGAACGGTTCGGAGATGTTCATGCGGGCCCTGCCTGTTCTGCGTCTCCGGTTTTCGGCGGCTTCGATTTGTGTCCAAAGCGCTGCGCCAGATTGTCAAAAAAGATGTAGATGACGGGCGTGGTGTACAACGTGAGCGCCTGGCTCAGCAATAGTCCGCCCACCATGGAGATGCCCAATGGTCGGCGCAACTCGGAGCCGAAACCGGTACCCAGCGCCAGCGGCAGCCCGGCCAGCAGCGCCGCCATGGTGGTCATCATAATGGGGCGGAAGCGGAGCAGGCAGGCCTCGTAGATTGCATCCGTCGCGTTCTTTCCGTGCTTGCGCTCGCCTTCCAGCGCGAAGTCGACCATCATGATGCCGTTCTTTTTCACGATCCCGATCAGCAGGACGATGCCGATGATCGCCACAACGCTCAAATCCTGGTGAAAGAGAATCAGCGCAAGGAAAGCGCCTACTCCCGCTGACGGTAGCGTGGAGAGGATCGTAATCGGGTGGATAAAGCTTTCGTATAAAACCCCAAGCACGATATACACCGTGACCAAAGC
>Ga0302325_10010389_pt1 | contig 20196 bp, 19 predicted proteins | sample Palsa_T0_2_FD_201948 | JGI IMG/M metagenome (GOLD analysis project Ga0302325, IMG submission 201948) | Peat permafrost microbial communities from Stordalen Mire near Abisko, Sweden - Palsa_T0_2 | ecosystem: Environmental > Terrestrial > Soil > Palsa > Peat permafrost | place: Sweden: Abisko...
ACGGTGACGCTGCTGGCAAGCTTGGACAGGTAGGTGGCTTCCTCCATCGCAGTGTCTCCTCCACCAACGACCGCGAGCTTCTTTCCCCTGAAGAAGAAGCCGTCGCACACGGCACAGTTGGAGACTCCCTTACCCATCAGCCTCATCTCGGACTCAAGGCCGAGCCTCCTGGGGTTAGCGCCGCTGGCAATTATGACGCTCATGGCGCGCCGCTCCTCGTTGGGCGTCTTGACGACGAACGGGTAAATGCTGAAATCGACGGAAGTGACGTCGTCCTGTATCAGTTTGGTCCCGACTCTCTCGGCCTGCGCCCTCATCTGTTCCATCAGCTCAGGGCCCATGATGGGGTCCTTGTAGCCCGGATAGTTCTCGACGTCGCTCGTAACCATCAACTGGCCGCCGAACTTGGTGCCCATGTAGAGCACCGGCTCGAGGCCCGCCCGCGAACAATAGATTCCGGCAGTGAGGCCTGCTGGCCCGGAACCAATTATCACTACGTTGCTGACGCCTTCCACGATAATCGTCTATCAGAAAACGCCTTCGGATGTTGATAAACCTATTCTCCGGAAACTGGTCGGGACCCTAGGCCTGCTTTCCTTCCCTCTGCGCGAGGTTCAGCAGGTCGGAGAGGTGGTTCGTGGCCGAGTCGAGTCTCTTCTTGTAGCTCGGCAGCAGGCGCGAGAACGTATCTTCCCTCATCCTCTTGCTCTGGTACTGGTCGTACAGGTTGAGCAGGTCCTTCGCGGCTCTGTCCTCTGCCCGCTCAGCCTCTTGTAGCTGGTTCAGCAGCCCGAGGTATTTCTGCGACTCGGCCGCCTGTCTCATCGCATTGAGACTGTTCGTGGCCCTGAGCTTGAGCGCGTCCAGTTCGTTCTTTATCTTGTTGAAGTCGCCGCGAGGAACGGTCCCCTGGGCCTTCTGCGCCACGTCGGTCTGGAATTGCTGGAAGAGCGATATCTTCTCCTCTAGCGCCTTGATCAGGTCAGCGAGCAGGTCGCTGAGCTCCTCGTCCTCCTCCTCTTCTTCCTCTTCGGCTACAGTCTGAGTTCGCCTGAACGCGAGTATGATGAAAGCCGCGGCGAAGAGCAGGGTCGCGGCTGGTACCGCCTGGCCGGCGGCCCATCCTGGGCTTATCGTATACTGCAGGGTGACCGTCCCGGGGATAATCTCGGTAGCGTTTGTCACCACCTTGCTGGTGGCGCCGTCGGCGTGCATGCCACTGGGCAGCGCCATTGTGACAGTGTAGTTCTGAGTAATGGCTTGAATCGGTAGTGTATTCGGGATGGCGACGGACACTGTGTCTCCCGAAGTGCTGAAGTCGGTCTTCGGGAGGCCGTACACCATGGCGAACGTGAAGTTGTCCCCGGCCTGAATCTGACCCTGGAAGGGCGCGTCCGCAATGTTCAGCGCGCCGTCGGTAAGGGTGACGGGGGTCGGGTCGATGAGCGGGGTTGAGGACGAGGGAACGATGGTGACATTGGTCACGCCGCTCGCAAGTAGCGACACCGGCAGGTTGGTGATGGCGTAGGAAGCGAGGTTTCTGAGCGTCACCTTGTCTTCCACCTGCGGCACGCCGTTCGACGCGGGCAATATCGTCCTAATCACACTGTAGACCTGGACGGGCTGCCAAGCGGTCTGGCTGGTCTCGCTAATCGTGACACTCTGCGTCTGAATCGAGGCAGTCACGTTCGACTCTGTTGAAGAATAGAGCTCGAAGGTGGGAGCGGGCGCTGCGACAAACACGCTCGGCAGCCCCTTCACCGCGCCTTCCGAGGGGACCTGCACCTGCCTTTCCAGGGTGTTGACCTTGAGGTTGAGCGACGGGCTGAGCAGAACGAGGGCCGTCAGGTTACCCGAAGCGCCTGCGGTAATGTTCAGCATGCCGGAGAAATAGCTCTTGAGGGAAACGCTGCTTGACGAGCCTGCCGCTAAGGTCGGGGAGCCGGGAGTGATCGTAAAGGTCGTGATGCTCCCGTTGTCGGTGCTCGTCTTCGAATAGACATCGTTGGACGATACCTCGAAGCCTACAGAGTGCGAGGCTATGGAATCGGGTATGCCGAGCTGCACCGCAGGTATCTGCAGCGTAGACGTCCCGTTGTTCGCGAAGGTCAACGTCTCGTTTACAACCACATAGCCGGACCCGGTCAGGATATACTGGCTGTCCAGGGTTATGACCGGCGCACCGCTCGATTGTGCCGCCGCTGTGGAGACCAGTGGCGCGAGAAGGAGCACGGCAAGCACGAGCGGCAAAAATCTCCTAATCAATCGATTTCCTAGCCCAAGTGAATACGTATTTTAACCATTTTTCTTGCGTCGGAGGCGTGACCAGCAGCGAGCCTCACCCGTTCCTGCCGAACCTGGACGAGGAGATCGTGCAGGAGATGCTCAAGCGGATGGGGGCGTCTTCGATCGCTGACCTATTTTCCGACATACCCGACGAATTTGCTTTGAAGAGGAAGCTTGCGATACCAGACGGCCAGCCTGAGGCGGTCGTGAGACGGGAGGTGACGAGGAGGCTCGGCATCAACAAGGCCGGCGGAGACTCCCTATGCTTCCTCGGAGGAGGAGTCTGGCCGCACTACATACCGGCGGCCGTGGAATCGATACTTTCCAGGCAGGAGTTCTACACGAGTTACACCCCGTATCAGCCCGAGATCAGCCAGGGGATGCTCCAGGCCCTATTCGAGTACCAGAGCCTGATGTGCGACCTGCTCGGGATGCAAGCCTGCAACAGCTCCATGTACGACTGGGCTTCTGCCTCGGCTGAAGCCGTGAGGATGGCTGCGAGGGTGAAGGGCAGGAACGTCTTCTTGGTTGCGGAGAGCGTGGGGCCTCAGCGACTTGAGGTCATCAGGACCTACGCTGAACCGGCCGGGCTGAATATCAGGAGAGTCCCCTTCGACAGAAAGACTGGCGAACTGGACCGGACCTCGCTAGCTGGAAGCCTGAGCTCCGAAGTGGCGGGAGTCTATTTTGAGAACCCGAACTTCCTCGGTGTCATAGAGGGAAGTGCGGCAGGGATTGTCGACGACATCCACCGCGTAGGAGGCCTGGGGGTAGTGGGCGTTGACCCCATGTCGCTCTCTGTGCTCAAGAACCCCGGAAGCTACGGTGCTGATGTCGTCGTGGGGGAGGCGCAGCCCTTAGGGGTGCCGATGAACTTCGGAGGCCCTCACGCCGGGATATTCGCGGTTCGGGAGATGAGCCTTGCGAGGAGCATCCCCGGGAGGCTGATCGGCATGACCACGACGAGGGAGGGCAACGACAGGGCCTTCTGTATGGTGCTGCAGACGCGGGAGCAGCACATAAGGAGGGAGAATGCTTCGTCCAACATCTGTACCAATCAGGCGCTGCTCGCACTCGCCGCCGCCTGCTACCTCTCGCTACTTGGCAAGAACGGGTTCAGCCGGTTAGGGGAGGTCATTCTCAAGAACTCACACTATGCGGCCGAGAGGTTGGGAGAGGTGAACGCGGTGCTGTCGCCATTGTTCGAGGCCCCGTTCTTCAAGGAGTTCGCAGTACAATACAAGAGCGCCAAGTCGGACGACGTCTACGAAAAGCTAGGGCAGAAGGGGATCATGGCAGGATATCCGCTCTCGCGTCACTATTCCGGGATAGGGGAAGCCGGCGGGTATTGCGTGACGGAAGTCCACACATCGGAAGACATCTCGAGGCTGGAGCAGGCGTTGAAGGAGGTCGCTTGATACGGCAAGGAAGTACAGACAGGCCCGCTGGGACGAGCCGCTCCTTTCTGAGTTGAGCAGAAAGGGGAGGACGGGGTTCATGCCACCGAAGGACCCGAAGATCGAGGCCTGGGCGAAGTCCAAGGAGCTCTTGCCGGTCGCCCTTCGGGCGGACGAGGTCAGGCTACCGGAGATAGCTGAGCTACAGGTGCTGAGGCACTTCAACAGGCTATCGCAGATGAACTTCTCGGTAGAGTCCGGGACATATCCGCTAGGGAGTTGCACGATGAAGTACAACCCGAAGGTGTCCGAGTACATCGCGTCCTCGCCGGGGATGCGCGAGGCGCACCCGTTCCAGCCAGAAGGCACAATCCAGGGGCTCCTGGGTATCTTCTACGACCTTTCTTTGATGCTCTGCGAGATATCAGGAATGAAGGCTTTCTCGCTCAGCCCGGCGGCCGGCGCCCAGGGAGAGTTCGCCGGTGTGCTCATGATGCGGAAGTACCTCAGCGAGCACGGATACCAGGAGAAGAACGAGATCCTCGTGCCTGACTCTGCCCACGGCACGAACCCTGCGAGCGCCGCGATGGGCGGCTTCAAAGTCATCAAGGTACCGTCCGACGAAAGGGGACTAGTAGGAGTCGAGCAGGTGGAGAAACTCATCTCGGCCAAGACGGCCGGAATGATGCTGACCGTACCCAACACCCTGGGGCTCTTCGAGAGCGACGTCGGCAAGATAGCCAAGGTCGTGCACGATGCTGGAGGATTGATGTACTACGACGGCGCGAACATGAACGCGCTGCTCGGAAAGGCGAGGCCAGGAGACATGGGTTTCGACGTGGTACACCTCAACCTCCACAAGACGTTCGCGACCCCGCACGGCGGCGGCGGCCCAGGAGCCGGTCCTGTGGGCGTGACCGAAAGGCTTCAGGACTACCTGCCGGTCCCGGTCGTCACCAAGGCGAACGGCGCGTACCACCTGGACTATGACCGCCCGGGCACGATAGGGAGGTTGAAGGGCAGCTACGCAAACTCGGCCATCCTTCTCAGGGCATACTGCTACATCAGGCTCCTCGGCTCTGACGGGCTGGACAACGTCTCCAGCCTCTCGGTACTTGCGGCGAACTATCTCCTCTCGAAGCTCAACCCGGATGCATTCACGCTGCTTCAAGGCAAAGGCCTAAGAAGGAAGCACGAGGCCATAGTCTCTGTGCAGGGAACGATGAGCGGCGGAGCAATGAAGGTGGCCAAAGGACTTCTCGACTACGGGGTCCACTCGCCGACCGTCTACTTCCCCCTGACTGTGGATGAGGCCCTCATGATAGAACCGACGGAGACAGAGACCCTAGAGGCGCTCGACGAATACGCCGACTTGCTCAACGGCCTTCACGAGAAGCTGCTCAAGGGAGAGCTCGAGGACGAGCCGAAGAATACCAGCGTGGGCAGGATAGACGAGGTCAAGGCATCTCACCCTCTGTCGCTGAGGGTGAAGTGGTGACCCAGATGGCATCGTCCGCAGACCTCGCAAAGAGCGCCAAGGAGCTAATCTACGAGCTGGTCGAGGAAGAGACGGGCAGGAAGCTCGGCGAGCTGACGATAGTGACGGAGGTATTCGAGGTAACTCCTGGCGTGATCAAGATAAGGTTCACTCCCCTCTCGGTCTACAGCCCGACCGCTGTGGACCTTGGCAGGTCGATCAGGGCCTCGGCCGAGAAGGTCGAGGGAGTCAAGAAAGTCGTGGTCGAGTGCAGCGGGCACATGCAGGACGACCTCGTAAACAGGCTTGTGAATGCAGAAAAGTCTTCCTGAAGTCTCTTAGTGAACTTTCGGTCACCATTGGTTCAACGTTTTAGTTGTGGGGCTGATTAATGCACAAGGCTTAGAGCTAACGCCATCACATGTCAAACACCGTCTCTGGGCAGGTTTTGGCTCTCGGAATTGGGAGCGCGGGAGCAAGAATCGTTTCTGCGCTGAGCAAGGAGACGACGTTGGTCGACAGGTTCGCCTACATCACATGCGACGAGTCAGACCTTGAAGCGGTAGAGGGAGGGGAGAAGCTATTGATCGACTGCCCAATCGACCAGAAGCTCACGCCGCCGATGGTTCGAGGCCTCTCGATCGCCCACAGGGAAGAGATCGCGTCATTATTGGCAAACGCGAAGGTCGTGTTCATAGTCGCCGGGCTCGGCAGGGCCACAGGGAGCGGCCTTGCCCCGGTGGTAGCCGAGCTCGCCAAGGACATGGGAGCTGATACGGTGAGCGTTGCGGTGATGCCTTTCGGCTTCGAAGAGAAGCTGAGGTTTTACTCCGGTCTTGCCCTGAGGAGGTTGAGGGCAGTCTCGCGGGGCGTCGTGGTCGTCGACAACGACACTCTGCAGAAGAGCACGTCGGATGCCACGCTGAAGGAGGTCTACGACCTGGCCAACGCGGAGGCGGTCAAGGCTCTGGGCTCGCTTCTGGCGAGGCAGTCGGAGGATTCAATCCCGGTTGGGCTGAACAAGGTCCTCGGGACCGTATTCCAGGACGGCTACTCAATCCTGAGCTCCGCTTCATCCGGTTCAGTCGACAAGACAGAGGAAGCTCTCTCGAGGGCGATTATCGGCATCAGCAAGAGGGCGGAGACGAAGGACGCCAACCATGCAGTGGTCGTGCTTACCGGTGACTCCTCGCTGAGGGCTGGGGAGACGGGCACGGCGGTGAAGAGGCTGAGCTCAATGTTCGGGAGCGAGGCTCTCGACGTCGAATACAGCGTCAGCTACAGGGGAGGGTCTCAGCTACAGGTCAGCGTGCTCGCTTCCGGCTTCAAGGCGACAAGGTATGACGACTACGACCCGCTTTCCAGGCTCAGCTCGATAGACGACGGGATGGAGTGCTCGCTGCCCACGGGGCTAGAGCTGCTCACGCCCTGCGACTGACCGTCTCACTTCTTCTGTTCGACATACTTCTGCAGCGCCTGAAGGTCGGTGTCTTCCACCCTCTTGAAGAGGGGCTTCGGTTCCTTGACCTTGTGCCCAGGCTTCAGCATCATCCCCTTAGCATCGTCCCACGGTATCGATGCGAGAGGCTGTTCTACTGAGAGCTGAGTCCAGAGGTCCTGCGAGCTGAACGGAAGGAACGGGTTGAGGAGCACGGCCAGGCTCGCGACACAGTTCGCAGCGTAATATATCGCAGTGTCCACGTCGCCGCGCTTCTCCCAAGGCGCTTTCGCCTGGAAATACTGGTTGCAGCTGGTCCCGAAGTCGAGCACGGCCTTCAGGGCCCTGTCGTAATTGCCATCCTCGATCAGCCGGGAAGTCTCTTCGACCGCCTTTTGAATCGAGGCAACGAGCGCCTTCTCCGCCTCCCCCGGCTCTCCAGGCGCCGGCACGGTCTGTGAGTACTCCCTGCTGACGAGGACCAAGGTCCTGTGGCAGAAGTTGCCTATGTTGGCCACCAGTTCGTTGTTTATCTTGGCCTTGAACTCCTGGAGGTCGAAGTTGGAGTCCGTCTGGGCAAACGGCACGATACGGGTCAGATAGAACCTGAGGTAGTCTGCCGGCAGGACCGCCAGGTATTCCCTGATGGTGATCCCCCACTTCCGGCTCTTGGATATCTTCTTGTCCTGAAGAAGGAGGTGACCGCGAGTCGGGATGTAGTCAGGGAGCTTGAAGGAGCCCTCCCCGAGCCTCATACTGGGGAGGAAGAGGTAATGGTGGTACACGATGTCCTTGCCGATGAAGTGGTAGATGGTGGCGCTGTCCCAGTACTCCGCGCCTTGCTTGCCGTGCTTCCCGGCCACCTTCAGGGCGGTCGAAATGTAGCAGAGGTGGTTGTCAAACCAGCCATACAGGACCTTGCCCTCGGCGTCCGGCAACGGTACCTTCACGCCCCAGCTTATGTCACGGGTGATGTCCCAGTCCTGCAGGCCCTCCTTTATCCAGTTTAGGACATAGTTGCGTGCGTCGGACTGGAGGTTGTTGTTTGCCTCCAGCCATATCTTCAGCTGTTCAGAGAATACTGAGAGTTTGAAGAAGTAGTGCTTGCTGACCCTCTTCACAGGAGGCGTCGTGCATATCGCGCACCTCGGCTCCAGTATCTGGCCCGGCTGGAGGGTCCGCCCACAGTTCTCGCATCCGTCCGAGTACTGGTCGGGCGTGGCGCAGTAGGGGCACGTCCCCTTTACGTACCTGTCCGGGAGGAACTTCCTGTCGACCTCGCAGTAGAACTGGTCGACCTGTGAGGGGTAGATGTACCCCTTTTCGTAGAGCGACTTGAAGAAGTGCTGGACGAGGGCTACGTTCTCCTCGGAGCTGGTCTTATAGAAGAGGTCGAACACGATGCCGAGGCCGCCCAGGTCCTGCTCGAAGCGCTCCCTCCAATAGGCGACGTAGTCCTCCGGCTTCTTCCCCGCCTTCTCTGCAGCGATCAGGATGGGCGTCCCGAAGTCGTCTGAAGCGCAGATCTGGATGACTTCGGCCTTGCCGTGCTTGAGGTACCTGTAGAGGATGTCAGGAGGCAGGTAAGTGCTCGCGATGTGCCCCAGGTGGAGGTCGTTGTTCGCGTAGGGCAACGCCGCAGTGATGATTACCTTGTCGTTGACTGTCCTTTGCACCGGGATTTCACCGTCGGGCTCCGCTATAAGGCTGTACTAGAGCTTCCAGCTCTTGGCGTACTTCAGCTGTTCCTTGGTCTGCTTGCCTATCGATATGCCGAGCGACTCGAGGCTGGCGAGCGCGACCTGGTTCTCGATGTCTACCGGCACGTCGAGCACGTTGTTTCCCAGCGAATCGTGGTTCTTCAGGACATAGAGCGCCGACATGAACTGGTTGGCGAACGACATCTGCATGACCTCCGGCGGGTGGCCCTCCGCTGCGACCAGGTTGACTATCCTGCCCTTGGCGAGCAGGTAGACCCTCCTACCGTTCGGCAGCCAGACCTCTTCGACGTTCGGCCTTACTTCCTTGAAGGAACGCGCCTGCCTGAGAAGCGACCCCGTGTCTATCTCTATGTCGAAGTGCCCCGCGTTTGCCAGGACAGCCCCGTCCTTCATCGACTCTATGGCGTGGTATGGGATCACCGACTTCATCCCGGTGCAAGTGATGAACCAGTCTCCGGAGGTGGCCGCGTCCTCGATGCTCATGACGTCGAAGCCGTCCAGGTAAGCCTCTACAGCCTTGACCGGGTCGACCTCGACGACCGTGACGTTGGCGCCCAGGCCCTTCGCCCTCATCGCGACCCCTTTTCCGACCCAACCGTAGCCGACCACGACCACCTTCTTACCGGCGACAAGTAGCGCGGTCGAGCGGAGGATGCCGTCGAAGGTGCTCTGCCCGGTGCCGTAACGGTTGTCGAAGAGGTGCTTTGTCTTGGCGTTGTTGATCGCGATGACCGGGTACCTCAGCTTGCCGTCGTGCTCAAGCGCCTTGATCCTGACAACTCCCGTCGTCGTCTCCTCGCAGCCTCCCACGACGCTCTTCAGTTTTGAAGTGTTAGCGGCGACGTGCATGTCCGCTCCGTCGTCGATTATTATCTGCGGGTTGCTTTCAAGGACCTTCTGGATGCACCAGTCGTATTCCTTCGGTGTCTGGCCCCGCCATGCCCAAACCTCAGCCTCGGTCGCCAGGAAAGCGGCGATGTCGTCCTGCGTCGACAGCGGGTTGGCAGCCGCCAGCTTCACGTCGGCGCCGGCTCTCACGAGAGAATCTATCAGTACAGAGGTCTCCTTGGTCACATGAAGACAGACGCCGACTGTGACGCCCTTGAACGGCTTGCTCCGGGAACTCTTCTCAGCGAGCTTGTTCAGCGCCGCCATGTGATTCTTGGCCCACACGAAGTTCTTCTTGCCTTCGTCGGCCAACTTTGGATTGGCTATCTTCAATTGCTGATTCCATGTTCGGTTCGGGACTCCGTTATTAAAGCCGATTCCATGGCCCGGGCCGAACGGGCGTCTCTGCTCGTGGTGCACTGCGCAGGGGAACCCAAATTATGCAGGTGTTGAAACCGCAAAGCGTGAATCGGAATCGGGTGCTCTCCCTTGCAATCACAGCACTCTGGGCTCTTGGGCTCGTGCTGCTCTGCATAGGAGTGTACGACCTGGTTCGTGTGGACCCGTTCGCGGCAATGGACTCGTCCTTGGCAGCCCAAGGCTACATCATCGGTGGTCTGTACGTCGAGCTTGGAGCGGTTGTGGTTTCCGCATTCCGGTATCGCATCGGCCGGATCGCGCTCGCGGTCATCTCCGTCTCCTTCCTCGAGGCTTCCTTCATCTGGACATCAAGCCAGACGGTCGGCTATCTCTTCTTCAACAGGTTCATCGCAATACTTGCGCTCACCACCGTGCCGATTGGCTATGACCTAGGAACACGTTCGATCATACCCATCTACCTGCTTGACCTTACATTCCTTGGAGCGCTCATCATAGCCTTCGCATCCGTGTACCTCCTCTCGGGTGGAGGAAGGCTCCTGGCCCTTCTGAACTCGATATGGGCCTGTTCTGCGCTCCTGCTTGAGCTCTCCCTGCTGATCTACGCCTTCGACCGGGTCGAGTTCAACCTGCACTTCACCGACCTCGCTCCGGTATGGCTGACCAACTACGTCCTCGGAATCATCGCAGCGATCGTACTCGTCTCAGTCACGGTCGCAGAAGTTTACTTGAGACAGAACCTGGTGCGGCCCGCGACGCTCTAGACCAAGTCATCGGCCGACTATCGCTCGTTCAACCAGGCTCTTCACCTGCGGCCTCACCTGAGCCATCACAGACACCACTTCGTCGTGCGAGACCCTCTCCTGTATCCCCGCGCCCCAGTTGGTGGCCACGACGACGGACGCGTATTTCAGACCGGCCTCCCTGGAGAGTATCGCCTCGGGAGCACCTGTCATCCCGACGACGTCACCGCCAAGGAGCCCGAACATACGGACCTCTGCGGCGGTTTCGTACCGGGGACCGTCAACGCAGACGTAGACCAGGTCGGACACTATCTTGATCTTCAGGGCGCGGGCCGCTCTCTTCAAGCCCTCCTGGAGAGCCTTGTCGTACGGATAGGTCATGTCGACGTGGACGGGCCTGTTCTCGAAGTAAGTGAGGTGACGCTTGGACGAGTCTATGAACTGGTCGACAAGGCCGAGTTCCCCCACGCCCACTTTCTTGCTTATGGAACCGACGGCGCTGGTCGCGATCACGTTCTCTACCCCCAGCTTGACCATGGCCTGGACGTTGGCCTTGAAGTTTATCCTGTGCGGAGGTACCGAATGGTCCTTCCCGTGCCTGGGGATTACGAAGAACTTTGCGCCCCCCGACGCGCAGAGGTAGGCCTTTACGACGCCATACTCCGTCTTGACCCGTCTCTCGGTCGAGGTCTCGAAGAGCCCTTCCATACCCGACCCGGTTATTACTCCCGTCGATGCGATAGCCGGATTCAGGAGCTACTCATCCTCGGTAGCATAGTCGACGATCGAGAAGATGTCGTAGCCGCCCAGTCTCTCCCTGCCTTTCAGGAATGAAAGCTCGACCACGAACGCCAGCCCCACGATCTTTCCCCCCAGCGCCTCGACCATCTTCACCACCGCCGCCGCCGTACCGGCCGTCGCCATCAGGTCGTCGACGATCAGCACCTTGTCCCCTGGAACTACCGAGTCCCTGTGCATCTCGAGGCCGTCGATGTTGTACTCGAGCTGGTATTTTTCAGCGATCTTGTCCGAAGGCAGCTTGCCTAGCTTTCTCGCAGGGATGAAGCCGACCCCGAACCTCTCGGCGAGGAGTGCGCCGAATACAAAGCCCCTTGCCTCGACTCCGAGGACCTTGTCGACCTTCTTGTCCTTGAAGTGCTCATAGATTGCGTCGACCGACAGCCTGAGCACCGCCTGGTCCTTCCACAGCGTCGTGATGTCCCTGAATACGATGCCCTTCTTCGGGAAGTCTGGGATGCGCCTTATCGCGTGGCGTACCTGCTCGGAGGCATCGCTCATCAGGCCTTCAGCCTCGCATGCTCGAGCGACGTGCCGCACGAACAGCTCCTCTTCTCCGGCATCGCGGCTATCATCTCAGTGATCAGGGCCCGGAGATTTTCGATGTTCGCGTTGAAGATCTTGATCACCTCTTCATGGGAGACCGGCTTGACCTTCGGGTCGCCCTCGAGCCCGGAGTCGTAATCGGTGACTAGGGAGATGTTGGCGTAGCACATCTCCAGCTCCCTCGCCAGGACTGCTTCCGGGTACTGGGTCATGTTGATGACGTCCCAGCCCTGCTTCCTGAAGAAACGGCTCTCAGAGCGCGTCGAGAACCGGGGCCCCTGAATTACGACCACCGTTCCGCCGTAGTGGAACGGAAGCTTCAGCTTCTTCGCGGCGTCCCTGGCGAGCTTCCTGAGCTCGGGGCAGTACGGGTCGGCCGTGCTGATGTGGGTGGTCTCGGGCCCGTCATAGAACGTGTCCCGCCTCCCTGTCGTATAATTGACGAACTGGTCGCATATCACAAATTCGCCCGGCTTGAGCGAGGGTTTCAGGCTCCCGACCGCGCACGGGCCGATTATCCTCTCGACGCCGACTTCCTTGAACGCGGCAAGGTTCGCCCTGTAGGGCACCACATGCGGAGGGAACTCGTGGTGCTCGCCGTGCCGCGGGAGGAAAGCGACTTGCTTGCCCTCGACCTTCGAGAGCTTCAGGGGTGCACTAGGGGCCCCGTATAGTGTGTCCACAAGCAGGTCTTCGTATTTCTTCAGGAAACGATAGAAACCAGAACCGCCGAAAACGCCGATGGTCGCCCGCTTCACAAACCAGCATCGGGAAGAGTGCTTAAAATCTTTGAAGGGTCAGGCAGGCCGATACCTTTTTTCGCCTCTGCGTCTCCGCAACTGACCTTGCCCAGCCAGGACTTCGGGAGGGTGGCCGACATCTACGACGCTACCAGGTCCCTGCCCGAGGGAGAGATGCAGCTCCTGCTTGACGCGATAGCGAGCGTGATTCCAGCGGGCAGCCCCGTTGTCGACGTCGGGGTGGGGACCGGCCGCTTCGCCCTGCCGCTTCAACAGCGAGGGTACAATGTCGTCGGCATCGACATCTCGAAGGCTATGATGGCCAAGGCGGCGCAGAAAGGGGTGGAGCAGATGGTCTTTGCCGACGTCCAGAAGCAACCGTTCAGGGACGACGTCTTCGAGGCGGCCGTCCTCGTGCACATCCTGCATCTCGTGAGCGACTGGGCGACCGTGGTGAAGGAAGCGGCGAGGGTCTCCCGAGGCACCCTCATTTCTGTCCTCGAGACGAGCGAAGGGAGCGACCGGGGCGCGATGAGGCAGGAATACCTGGACATGAGGTTCAAGCTTGGTTATCCTCTCGTGCGCCTCGAAAGCGGCGAAGGCGGATTGCGTGAAAAGGTCGCCCCGGACAGGCTGGTCCCGGTCATCGAAGCCCAGCGCGACAAGGCGGCGGACGAAGAACTCAGTCACTTCGAACAGAGGGGCGAGTCCATGACGTTCGACGTCCCTGACCAGGCCCACAAGGAGATAATCGCGGCTTTGAGAGCGAAGTACGGCGGGACGACCCTCCGGTCGAAGACCAGGATTGACCTCGCAGTCTGGTCCGCGGCGCGTCTGAGGGGCCTAAGCCTCATAGACCAAAAGAAGGGTTGAAATAGTTCCGGAGGGCATCGAAAAAACAGTCCAATGAGCAGGCAATACGACGAGCTCCTCTCTAGGGCGCAGGCGGGTCTACAGAAGATTTCGACCAAGTCCTCGCTGAACAGGCTGGAGTTACCGGAGCCGCAGGTGATATGGGTCGGCAAGAAGACCATTCTCAGAAATTATGCTGAATTCCCCAAGCTCTTCCGCAGAGAGCCTGACAGGGTCCTCATGTACCTCGCAAAGGAGCTCGCTACCGCAGCCTCGATCGATGGGGAGAGGGCGATCTTCATCGGGAGGAAGGACAAGGCGTCGTTCGTTCAGCTGTTCCAGAAGTACATGGTAGACAACGTCACGTGCCCGGTCTGTGGTAGTCCGGATACCCACATCGAGACCGTGAGCAGGCTGCACTTCAGGGTCTGCGAAGCCTGCGGAGCCCGCTCAGCCGCCAAGGTGAACTGACACGGCAGAATGCAACCTTTCAGTTCGCAGCATCAGCTGGCGGGATACTACTCTCATCAATATCTGTGACGAGCCGCTGATCGGCAAGACGCTCATCGAGGGCAAACTCTCGATGCACATGTCCCGGGACTACTTTGGGGGGCAGGTGGTCGACTCGAGCCAGGCGCTGAAGATGATGAAAGAGTCGTCGATAATCAACCTGGCAGGTGAACAGGCCGTGAACATTGCCCTGTCGAACAAGATGGCAGCCAAGGAGGCCGTGAGGATAATCCAGGGGGTCCCATTTCTAATGATCTACAAGTTCTCTCACTGAGACGGACCGCTAACTGTCTCAGGCCGGTTTCTTTACTGGAGCGTGCCGTCCTTCAGGAGGCCCTTTAGCGCGTCCTTCTGCCTACCGTTCAGGTTCATTGGGACGTATATGTCGGCTATCACGTACTCGTCCCCTTTCCCGAACCGCGACGGGCGAGGAAGGCCCTTTCCCTTCACTTTGAACTGTGTGCCGGGCTGCGTACCCGCAGGGATGTCCAGCTTCACATCCCCATACAGAGTGGGGACCCTAACCTCAGTCCCGACCATCGCCTCGACGGCGTTGACCTGCGTCCTGACATAGATGTCTGAGTCCTCCCTCTTGAATGTCGGGTGCTGGGGGATGCTCACAACTACGTAGAGGTCGCCCCGGGGCATGCCGTTCTCCCCTGCTTCGCCCTCGCCCCGCATCCTGAAGGTGTGACCGTCGTCGACGCCCGCTGGAATCTTGATGCTGATCTTCCTTGTTCGTCTGACGAGGCCCCTCCCCTTGCACTCGTTGCAGGGCTTCTCGATGATGGACCCGCGCCCGTTGCACCTGCTGCAGGTCTCGACGCGGATGAAGCGGGCGAACCCAGCGCTCTGGACCTTCTGCACCTGGCCGGCGCCGCCGCATTGTGGGCAGGTCCTCGCCGTTGTGCCGGGCGTCGCGCCGCTGCCTCCACAGACCGGGCACTGCTCGGACCGCGGAATCTCTATCTCGCGGGAAATATCGTTGACTACGTCCTCGAGCCGCAGCGGGATCCTGACCTGGATGTCGTTCCCCCGCTGAGGGCCGCGCCTGCCTCCACCGAAGAGCTGTCCGAAGATGTCGTCGAAGCCTCCGAAGCCGGTGCCCCTGAAGACATCCGAGAAATCAGTACCCCGGAAGATGTCCTCCTCCGAACCGTACCTCTGGTACACGGCCTCCTTACCGTAGGTGTCATACTGCTTCCGCTTTTCGTCGTCAGAGAGGATGGCGTAGGCTTCCGTGACCTGCTTGAACTTCTCCTCCGCGCCCGGTTCCTTGTTGCGGTCAGGATGGTACTGAAGGGCGAGCTTCCGGTATGCGCCCTTGATCTCGTCCTTTGACGCCCCCTTCGGAACTCCGAGAGTGTCGTAGAAGTCCCGGGACGAGGCGCTGCTCATTTGTCGGAGCGCCTATTGCTTCTTCTCGTCGTCGACTACCTTGTAGTCGGCGTCGGTCACGGGCCCCTCTCCGGGAGCCTGAGACGGAGCTTCCTGCGACCCGGGTGCCCCTCCCTGCGCCTGCGATTGGGTCGCTTTGGCCGCTTCTGCCGCCTGGGCGGCCTGCTGATAGACGGCGGTCCCGACGTCCTGGAGCGTCTTCCTGAGAGCCTCGGACTTGGCCTTCATGTCTGAGACGTCCTTTGCCTCGATGGCCTTCCTCAGATCCCTCGTCCCCGCGTCGATCTTGGCGACGTCGGCTTCGCTGATCTTACCCACCAGGTCGGTCTTGGTCTTCTCGGCCGTGTAGAGGAGGGAGTCGGCGTCGTTCAGCAGCTGCGCCTCCTCCATCTTCTTCTTGTCCTGGTCAGCGTATTGCTCCGCCTCGCGCACCATCTTCTCCTTCTCGTCCTTCGAGAGCTTGGTGGCCGCGCTTATGGTGATCTTGGCTTCCTTGCCCGTCCCGAGGTCCTTCGCGGAGACGTTGAGTATCCCGCTAGCGTCTATCTCGAACGTCACTTCCACCTGTGGGACTCCCCTGGGAGCCGGCGGGATGCCTGCGAGGTTGAAGTTACCCAGCGAGATGTTGTCCGAAGCCATCGCCCGCTCCCCTTGGAGAACGTGGATCGTGACCGCGGTCTGGAAGTCTGCCGCAGTGGAGAACGTCTGGGTGCGCTTCGTGGGGATTGTTGTGTTCTTGTCGACCACGTGCGTCATGATCCCGCCCATAGTCTCGACGCCGAGGGACAGAGGCGTCACGTCCAGAAGGAGGATGTCCTTCACCTCTCCGGCGAGCACGCCGCCCTGAATCGCCGCCCCGATGGCCACAGCCTCCATGGGGTCCACTCCTCTCTCGGCGGGCTTGCCCATGATGTCCTCGACGGTCTTCCGGACAAGTGGCATCCTCGTCATTCCGCCGATGAGGATGACCTTCTGGATGTCCTTTACCTCCAGCTTGGCGTCTTCGATGACCTTCTTGATCGGGGCCTGTATCTTCGCCACGATCGGACGGGCCAGCTCCTCGAGGTGCGCCCTGGTAAGCGTGTAGTGAAGGTTCTTCGGTCCCGTCGCGTCGTTGGCTACGAACGGCAGGTCAATGTCCGTCGTGATGGTGTTGGAGAGCTCAATCTTCGCCCTCTCCGCGGCCTCCTTTAGCCTGGCCATCGCCGTCTTGTCGTTCTTGAGGTCGATGCCGGTCTTGGCCTTGAAGTCGTCAAGGAGGAGGTTGACTATCACGTAGTCGACGTCCGCGCCTCCCGTCTGCGTGTCCCCGCTGGTCGCAAGGACCTGGAAGACGCCCTGCCCGAACTCCATGACCGTGACGTCGTGGGTGCCACCGCCGAAGCTGAACACCAGCACCTTCATCTCCTTCTCAGCCTTGTCGAGCCCGAAGGCCAGACAGGCCGCCGTAGGCTCGTTGATGATCCTTACGACCTCAAGGCCCGCAATCTCTCCGGCGTCCTTAGTGGCCTGCCTCTGGTTGTCGTTGAAGTGCGCTGGGACGGTGATGACGGCCTTCTTCACCGGATAGCCGAGAAAGGTCTCGGAGTCCTTCTTTATCTTCTGCAGGATGAACGAGCTGATCTGCTGTGGCGTGAAGTCCTTGCCGTTGAGCTTTACTGTGTAGTCTGTGCCCATCTTCCGCTTTATCTCGAAGACGGTACCCTCAGGGTTGGCGACGTACTGCCTCTTTGCGGGCTCCCCTACGAGTAGAGTCCCGTCGGCCGCGAACGCGACCACTGACGGGAACATCTTACCCGCCGCCGTCGGTCCTTCCGCGCTGGGTATCACGACTGGACGGCCAGCCTCCAGTACGGCGGCGGCCGAGTTTGTCGTCCCCAGGTCTATTCCGATTATCTTTTCACGTGGTGTGCTCATTGTTTTTCACCGTTATTTTTGACGGCCGACTCCACCCTTACCATGCTCGGCCTTAACACCTTGTCCTTGAGGGTATACCCCTTCCTCATCTCGCCCACCACCATGTCCTTGGTCCCTTCGGTCCCGTCAACCCTCTCCACGGCTTCGTGGAGCTCCGGGTCGAAAGGCTTGCCGACGGCATCTATGGCGTAAAGGCCCTCAGACTGCAGCGCCGCGCTCAGGTTCTTCTGGACCATCGCGACGCCTTCGAGCAGCCCCTTGGACTCCTCAGTCTTCTCGATCGTCGACATTGCGAGCTCGAGGTCGTCGAGGACAGGCAGGAGCTTTCGTATCAGCGAGCTTGTAGAGAAGTCCTCGATGTCCCTTATCTCCCTGTCGACCCGCTTGCGGTAGTTCTCAAAGTCCGCCTGCAGGTACTTTAGCTGGGTGAGATACTCCTCTCCCCTCGTCTTCTCCTGGTCGATGAGATTCTGGGCCTTGTCCAGGTCAGCCTCAAGGTCAGAGCGGCGCACAGACTCGAGCCTCGACTTCATCTCCTGAAGTTCCTCGTTCTTCTCCGCAAGCTCTTCTCTCAGCGTGGCCAACTCTTCCCCGCCGTCGGCTCCGTCCTCTACCCCGGGCATCAAGACCGACCCCGCACCTTCCGGACGTGTAAATTGTTACTACGAGAACCCATCTTCAACACTATACAACATATAGTTGTATACTAATAAATTTTCTGCTTCGGGGATGACCACCGCCATCCCGGCCTGTAGATTGACCGGACTGAGAACCCTTAACACCGACCGCCGGGCAGCACTTTCAATTTGCGAGACGAGCAGCTCAGGGAGAGGCTTCTCCGGTTCGAGAGGGAGAGCAGGTTCCTCAAGAAGGACTCCAACGAACGCAAGGTCTTCGAGGAGGTCTTCGACAAGGCCACCCTCTGGGCGATCAACCGTCTCCTGAGCAACGGTCAGCTGGAGTACCTCAACGGCGTGGTGAACGCGGGGAAGGAGGCCAGGGTCTACTGGGGCGTGGCCCCCGACGAGACGTCCCGCGCGGTCAAGATCTACCTCACGGCTTCAGCGGAGTTCAAGAAGAGACTTAGGTACGTGGCGGGAGACAGGAGGTTCGCCAAGATCCCAAGCTCGTCGAGGGGAATAGCCGAGCTATGGGTCCAGAAGGAGTTCAAGAACTTGCAACTCGCCGAGGGCGCAGGGATCAGGGTACCGAAGCCATACGCGTTCAATGAGAACGTGATAGTGACCGAGTACATCGGGACGCCGCCGGCGCCATCGCCCAGGTTCGCCGATGCGGAAGTGGACGAAAAGGACTACAGGTGGACGATGAAGATGGTGAAGAAGCTCTACAAGAAGGCCCAGCTGGTCCACGCCGATCTGTCTGAGTACAATATCTTCAAGTTCGGGAAGGAGGACATACTCTTCGACATGGGGTCGGCGGTGTTGACCTCTCACCCGGAGTCCAAGGAGCTCCTTCTCAGGGACGTCAGCAACATGGTCAGGTTTTTCAGGAGAAGGGGAATCTATGAAAGGGAGGCAAATGACATCGTTGAGGAGATAGTTTCATGAGTTTCGAACAGGCCGTCAGGGTGCCCATCGACAGAGTCGCTGCGGTCATAGGAAAGAAAGGGGAGGCCAAGAAGCGCCTCGAGGAGGCCTGCCACGTCTCGCTGGAAGTCGACGGGGAGAGCGGCGAGGTCATCGTTCGTTCCAACTCGGCGGTCGAAGGCGACCCGTTCAAGGCGATATTGGTCGTCGAGGCCGTGGGGAGGGGATTCTCCCCTCAGAGGGCCCTGCGCCTGCTCGAGCCGGACAACACGCTGGAAGTGCTCGACCTGAGGGACTTTGCAGGAAAGAGCGACAACAGCCTGGAGAGGATACGCGGAAGGATCATCGGCCTGAACGGCAAGTCCAGGCGCGTGATAGAGGAGCTTACAAAGTGCTACGTCTCGGTATACGGCAGGACGGTCGCCATCATAGGCGAGATGACCGAAACCAAGCTCGCCAAGGAGGCCATCACGATGCTCGCCTCCGGGAGCAGGCACAGGTCAGTCTACAACATGCTGCAAAGGGCCAGGACGAAGAGGAAGATGGACAGGATGCTCCTCTGGGAAGACCAGTCCCCCGAGATCGACCCCGACGCCTAGTGGGGAGAGGGTCTCAGTGGCTCTTCAGGAGCTGGAGCTTCTCGGGCAGGTACTTGTCGACGATGTAGCTCAGCCCGTACCTTGAGAAGGCCTCCTGTTCGCTCTTCTTCTTTATCTTCAGGAAGGTGTCGAGCTCGTCGTGCCACATCTTGTCCTTGTACCTCGGGTCGGCTTTGAGCTCGTAGAGCCTCTTGATGTCTATCTCGGTGAGCGGGTCTGAAGGCAGCTTGTACTTGACAATGTCAGAGGCCCACACTCCTAGCCAGACCGCCGAGGGCGTTGTGAGGTCTCTGAGGTGCGCGGCGTTGGCGGACCCAGATTTTATCACCATTGCGATGTGTGCTCCCCACGGGTCTGCGTCGCAGAGTATGCCGATGGGCAGCTTCAGCTCCTCGTGCAGTCTCCTGAGGATGTAACGCGTGGAGCGGGGCGGCTGACCGGCCGTGTTGATGAGTATGGCCTTGTACTTCTCATGGACCTTTTCTTCGATGAACCTTGTGAAGAGACCGCCCTTCTCGATGGCCAACACCATCTCGGCGTCGGTGTCCCGGAACTCGGCCGTCGTGAGAGCGGGACCGATCATCATACCGTCCGGGTGGGACGAGAGGTCCAGCCGCTTCCCTTCGTACCCCTTGACGGTGTATTCCACCGTGAGGTTGCCGAAGATGGCGCTCCTCTCCTCCGGGTAGACGTTGAACTCCTCCCGTGCCGACTCGAGGAGGACCTCGAGGTCGGTGATGAGTTCGTCCGACTCCGCCTGGTCCATGAACTCCACGTTGAATGCCTGCGCCGAATAGTAGACGTCTCTGAGCGTAGACGTCCTCTTCTCATCGACCAGCTTCTTGGAGAAGAAGGCCAGCCAGAGCAGCTGCGTGAACGGCCTGATGTGCTTGATGTTTCCGGCTGACCGTCTCACGGAGTTCGTTCCAAGGATGAACTGTTGCAGCTTCTTGTCGTAGAC
>Ga0302325_10010390_pt1 | contig 20194 bp, 16 predicted proteins | sample Palsa_T0_2_FD_201948 | JGI IMG/M metagenome (GOLD analysis project Ga0302325, IMG submission 201948) | Peat permafrost microbial communities from Stordalen Mire near Abisko, Sweden - Palsa_T0_2 | ecosystem: Environmental > Terrestrial > Soil > Palsa > Peat permafrost | place: Sweden: Abisko...
AGATCGTGCTCATGGGCCAGCCCGAGCTGAAGGAGGTCCTCGCCCGGGAGGAGCTCCGGCAGCTGCGCCAGCGGATCCTCGTCCACTATGAGCTCCACCCCCTTTCGCAGAGGGACATGGTGCACTACATCCAGCACCGCCTCACGCTTGCCGGCGGGACCGGGCGGCCCTCCTTCACCCCGTGGGCGCTGCGGGCGATCCACAAGTCCAGCAGGGGAATCCCCAGGATCGTGAACAACCTCTGCGACAAGGCCATCCTCTCCGCGTTCATCCGCGAGTCGGACGAGGTGAACTACTGGGACGCGAGGCGCGCCGCGCGCGACATGGAGACTCTCACGAACTAGGCGCCCGACGATGAGCCTCATCAATGATGCGCTGAAAAAGGCCGCCCGCCAGCGCGCTGAGGAGCAGGCCGACGTCATGGCCCCGATGCCCGGCGGCGGGAGGCGGCCCTCGCGGCAGGGCGCGCCGATGCGCACCCAGAGCATGGTGCTGATCGGCGCCGCGGCGCTCGTCCTCGTCGTCGTCTCGGCGGTCGTCACCGGGATATACATGACGGGCAAGCCCGCGGCGAAGCCGGTGGCGGAGGCGAGCCCGCCGCCGCAGGCGGCCCCCGCGCAGGCGCCGGCGGCGTCGCCGATCGTCGTCCAGGCGCCCGCGGTAGCGGTGGTCCTCCCGCAGCAGAATGCCCCCGCCCCGGTCGCGGCCCAGGTGGCTCCCGCGGTTTCCTACACGCCGGCCGCCGCCGTTCACGTCGCGCCGGCTGTCCCCTCACCCACGCCGCCGCCGGCCGTCGTCCAGGCTCCTGCCCCCGCCGCCGTGGTCCCGGTTGCGGCCGCCCAGGCCCCTGCGCAGGCCGCGCCCGCCGCTTCCGTCGCCGCGGCCCCGCAGAGCCACGCCGACCTGGTCCAGGGCGTCGTGGACGGGTACCACATTTCCGGGGTCCGACTGGCCGGGGCCGGAAGCAAGGCCCTCATCGACGGGCATGTCTACAAGCTCAATGACTTCGTGGACAAGACGCTTGGCCTGAAGCTCGCCAAGGTGGACGAGGACCATCTCACCTTCGTCGACAGGGACGGAAACACTTTCGCCAAGACCTTCTGAGCCGGTTTCAGAACGCGGTCTCGGGCGGCGCGATCACCTGCCAGAGCGTCCTTGCTGTGATCTGGAGGTCCATCCACGGGGACCAGTGGGAGATGTAGTAGACGTCCCAGTACACCCGGCGGCGCACCATCTCCTCCTCGAGGACGGCGCCGCGGAAGCCCAGGCTCTGCGAAAGCCCGGTGATCCCCGGCTTGACCAGGTTCCGGGTCCGGTAGCCCTGGGTCTGCTGGCGGAACTCCTCGTCGAGTAGCGGCATGTAGGGCCGCGGACCCACGATGCTCATCTCGCCCACGAGGACGTTCCAGAACTGGGGGAACTCGTCCAGGCTGCGCCTGCGCATGAAGCGCCCGAAAGGAAAGACCCGCTGGTCCTCCGTGAGGGCCTGCATCGCCTCGGCCGCCGCGTCGTCGGGCGCCTGGTACATCGACCTGAACTTCAGCATGCAGAAGATCTTTCCCTGCTTGCCCCGCCTCTCCCTTGCGTGGAACAGGGGCCCCGGCGCCTGGACCGCCTGCATGACGGCCACCCAGGCGCAAAGGAAGGGCAGCACGAGCACGACGACGGGGACCGCGACAGCGAGGTCGAACAGGCGCTTGATGATTCGGTTCATCGGATCCTCGAGCGGCTCCTCCTGGAGCGTATAGAAGTGCCTTCCCTCCTCGGTGATGGGGACGAGCGGCTGTTTGTAGCGCTCCTCGATGTCGCTGTGGATGAGCAGGCGGCATCCCCGGTCGCGGCAGGCGGTGATGATCCGCCCAGCCTCGTCGTCCGTGGCCGGCAATTCGAGCATGACCACCTGGCCGACCGGCCGCTCCTCAAGCACGCGAGGCAGGTCGCCAAGCGTGCCAAGCCAGGGGACGGGGAGGGCGTCGGGGCCCGACGGGGGCGCCTCGGGCGAGAGCAGCCCCACCGGAAAGATCCCGAGCGGCTCCTTGTTCGAGATCCACTCCCGGACCTTCGCGAACGACCCGGGCTTGCCAATGAAGACCGTGGGCAGCCTGTGGCCCTTCTGGAAGATGAGCCGGGCAAGCCGGCCGGGGAGCCACGCGTTCAGGACGGACAGCCCCAGCCAGCACCAGACGAGCATCGTCCCCAGGTAGAGGCGGCTGATGCTGTGGTCCTGCATGGCGAACATGAGGGCGAAGATGAGGAGCGCCATGAGCGAGACCTGGCGGAAGGCGAGCCTGGCGGACGCCCCGAAGTCCGGAAGGTGGAACCGGGCGGCCAGGTGGCGCGACACGTCCCTCGCGGAGAGCAGCATGCCACCGATCGCGCAGAGGAAGTAGGGCAGCAGGTTCTCGTACGGGTTCATGTGCACGTACGGCACGTGGAAGTTCAGGTTCACGTACGCCCAAACCCAGAACACGGCGCCCACGAAGAGCGTCACGACCGCGGCGTGGATGTTGGCGAGCCCGCGGGCCCTTGCGTCGATCACGCGCGCCTCCGCTTCTTGGCCAGCCAGGCCTCGACCTTCTCCAGGGAAAGCGTGTTGACGACGTCCGATCGCGTGAGCCAGCCCTTGCGGGCCGAGTTTATGCCGGCCCTCACGTACCCGAGTCCTTCGGTGTCGTGGGCGTCGGGGTTAATGACGCATTCGAGGCCCCGCGTCGCCGCCCTCCTCCAGTGCCTCCAGTCCATGTCGAGGCGGTACGGGTTCGCGTTCAGCTCGACGGCCACGCCGTTCGCTATCGCCGCGTCGATCACCTTGCCCGCGTCGACCTGGTAGGCCTCCCTCTCCAAGAGGAGGCGGCCCGTGAGGTGCCCGAGCATCGTCACGCGCGGGTTCTCAACCGCCCGGATGATCCGCGCGGTCATGGCCTCCTCGTCCTGCCCGAAGGAGCTGTGGACCGAGGCGACGACGTAATCCAGCTTCGCGAGCGCGGCGTCCCCGAAGTCCAGCTCCCCGTCGGGAAGGATGTCGCACTCGGTGCCCGTGAACACCCTCGTCTTGAACCGGCGCGACGCGTTGAGCGCCCGTATCTCGGCCACCTGCCTGAGAAGCCGCTCCTCGGTGAGCCCGTTCGCCTGCCTGCTCGACTTCGAATGGTCCGAGATGCCGATGTACTCCCAGCCCAGGGCCTGCGCCGCACCCACCATCTCCGCGAGGGTGCTGCTGCCGTCCGACTGCGTCGTGTGGTTGTGAAAGGCCCCCCGGATGTCGCCGAGCTCGACCAGCTTCGGTATCTCCCCCTTCTCTGCGGCCTCGATCTCCCCCATCCCCTCCCGGAGCTCGGGAGGGATGAAGGACAGCCCGAGGGCCGCGAAGAGAGCCTTCTCGTCGTCGGCCCTCAACCCCTCGCTCCGGCCCACCTTCTCCTTGGCCGTGCCCTCCCCCGCGGACGGGACGAGGCCCCATTCGCTCAGGCTCATGCCGCGGTCGAGGGCGCGCTGGCGCATCTGCACGTTGTGGTCCTTCGAGCCGGTGAAATGGTGCAGGGCGAAAGCGAACTGCCCGGAGGGCAGGATCCTGAGGTCGGCCTGGAGGCCGCCCTCCAGTCGGACGCTCGCCTTCGTGTCCCCCTTGGCGGTCACCTCGAGGACGCCGGCCTGGCCGGTGAACCATGCGACGACCGGCCCAAAGTCCTCGGCGGACACAAGGAAGTCGAGGTCGCCCACGGTCTCGAGGCCCCGTCGCAGGCTCCCGGCCGTCTCGGCCCGGCCCACCTGGGGCAGCGCCCGCAGCCCGGCAAGGATGGGGGCGGCCGCCTCGTTTGCGTCCCACCAGAGGTGGCGCTGGGAGTACGCCACGCGGTTGCGGATGCCGGCGAGTATCTTCTCCTGCGTCTTCTCCCCGAAGCCGGCGAGCGCCGCGACGCGGCCGTCCCTGCACGCCTTCTCCAGTTCCGCGACGGAGGTTATCCCGAGCTCGCGGCCGAGGGCCGCCACCTTCTTCGGGCCCATGCCCGGGATCTTCAGCATCTCGACCAGCCCCGGGGCGATCGACGCCTTCAGCTTGTCGAGGAATTCGAGGCGCCCCGTGGCGTGCAATTCGGTGATCTTGGCCGCGAGCGCCTCTCCGATGCCCTTGACGGTCTGGATGCGGCCCTCGGCGAGGAGCGTCTCGAACTCGGCCTTCTCCAGCGCCTCGATCGCCCTCGCCCCGCTGGAATACGCCCGGACCTTGAACGGGTTCTCGCCCTTGAGCTCCATGAGGGTCCCGATCTCGGCGAGCACGTCCGCGATCTCATTCTTGGTCATCGGGCTATTCCAGACGGCCACGCCCGCGAACTCAACGCCGTAAGACGGGCGGCGGCCCCGGCCTCTGCGGTGTTGCGTAACGCCTTGAGGGCTCGTTCTCTTTTGCGATTCCCGACCCCATGCCCTTCACGTACTCCCGAACCGTCCATTTTGCGGACACCGACGCCGCCGGGGTCGTGTTTTTCGCGAACTTCCTGGCGATTTGCCACGAGGCCTACGAGGAGTCCCTTTCGGCCTCCGGCATCGACCTGAAGACCTTCTTCTCCGAGAAGGAGGTCGTGGTCCCGATCGCCAAGTGCGACGCCGAGTACCTCCGACCCGTCTCCTGCGGCGACAAGCTCTCGGTGAGCGTGAGGGCCAAGGCGCTCTCCGACGACACCTACGAGGTGAGCTACGAGGTCACGCGCCTGGGCCCGCTGGCAAAGCGCGCCGCACGGGTCAGGACGGAGCACGTGTGCATCGACTCAAAAACCCGGGCGCGCAGGGCCCTCCCCGGGCCGCTGGCCGACTGGGTCCGCTCGGGCTGATCAACTGTGCCCGCTCCCTCGCCCCAAGGATGAGCACAAAAGGCATGATTGCAGCGGCCGCTCGCCGCACGGTCGGCGCCCTGGCCCTGCTTGCGCTGGGGCCCCTGCGCGGGGCGACCCTTCCCCCGAAGGTCGACACCTTCATCGACGACCGCTGTGCGAGCTGCCACGACAGCGACGAGAAGAAGGGCGGCCTCGACCTCACGGAGCTTTCGTTCGACCCGGCGGACCCCCAGAATTTCACGGCCTGGGTGAAGGTGTTCGACCGCGTGAGCGCGAACGAGATGCCCCCGAAGAAGAAGCCGCGGCCCGCGCCGGGCGAGCTCGCGGATTTCACCGCGGAGCTGGGGGATGCGCTCACGGCGGCGGAGACCCGGCGCACGGCCACGGAGGGCAGGTCGACGCTGCGCCGGCTCAACCGCTATGAGTATGAGAACACCGTGCGCGACCTGCTGTGCGCGCCGTGGCTCCAGCTCAAGGACGGGCTGCCCGAGGACGGCGAGGCCTTCCGTTTCAACAAGATCGGCGAGTCGCTCGACATGTCGCACGTGCAGCTGGCGCGCTACCTGGCCACGGCGGACCGCGCCCTTCGCCAGGTGATGGCCGCGCAGCCGCTCAAGGAGGCGACCCGGCTCACGCGGTACTACGCCCGCGACCAGCCCAGCTTCACGGAGAAGATGAAGTTCGACGAAATGAACACGGCGCCGGAGCGCGCCACGTTCGCGGTGCTGGGCCTGGACGCCCAGCCGGGCGTGCGCGCGGGAAAGGCCCCGATGACCGTCGGTGCCGCCAAGCCCGCCCTGCGGGATCAGGAGGGAGTGGGAGTTGTCGCGAGCAACTACGAGCCGGTGGAGGTCTACTTTGAGAGATTCATCGTCCCCGTGAGCGGTTACTACCGGCTCCGCTTCAAGGCCTACCCGGTGTGGGTGGGCCCGGGAAAGGGCGACAAATGGTTCATCCCGGACCTGGACCAGGTGTCCGCCGGGCGCAGGGCCGAGCCCATCACCGTGTACTCGGAGACCCCCCCGCACCAGGTGCGCACCCTGGGAACCTTCGACGTGACGCCCGACGCCCCCGTCCGGGAGCTGGACACCTGGCTCATCGCCGGCGAGATCATCCGTCCCGACGCCGCCCGGCTCTTCCGGTCGCGGCCGGGAGCCTCGCGCTGGCAAAATCCGCTGGCGGAGAAGGACGGGCAGCCCGGCGTCGTCTTCAGCTGGATGGAGGCGGAGGGCCCGATCTACGACCAGTGGCCGACCGCCGGCTACAAGACCCTCTTCGGGAGCCTGCCACTGGAGAAACCCGAGTTCGGCGGGCCGCCCCGGGTGGTCTCGGCCGACCCGGATGGGGATGCGCGGCACCTGCTGCGCGTCTTTGTCCGGCGGGCCTACCGGCGGCCGATAAGGGACGCGGAGGCCCTGAGATTCCTCCCGATCATCGAGGATTCCCTGAAGTCGGGCAGCAGCTTCTCCGAAGCAATGTTCGCGGGGTACTCGGCGGTGCTGTGCTCGCCGGATTTCCTCTACCTTCAGGAAAGCCCGGGAGCCCTGGACGACTTCGCCCTGGCCTCGCGGCTCTCCTATTTCCTCTGGAACTCGGCCCCGGACGAGGAGCTGCTCGGCCTCGCCGCCCGCGGCACCCTGCACCGGGCGGAAGTGCTGAGCGCCCAGACCGAGAGGATGCTCGACGACCCCAAGTCGGGCCGGTTTGTGAACGCTTTCCTGGCCTACTGGCTCCAGCTGAGGAAAATGTCCGTGACTTCCCCGGACCCGGACATGTACCCGGACTACTACCTGGACGACCTGCTCGCCGAGTCGGCGCAGGGCGAGACCCAGGCCTTCTTCACCGAGCTGCTCAAGGGTGACCTGCCCGCGCGCAACATCGTGGACTCGGACTTTGCCATCGTGAACGAGCGCCTGGCCGCGCTCTACGGGATCCCGGGGGTGGAGGGCGTCGCCCTCCGCCGGGTCGCGCTGCCGCCGGGCAGCGTGCGGGGCGGCCTCATGACCCAGGCGAGCGTGCTCAAGGTGACCTGCAACGGCACGACCACCTCGCCGGTGCTGCGCGGGGCATGGGTCATGGAGCGCATCCTCGGCAAGCCGGTCCCCCCGCCGCCGCCCAACGTGCCCACGATCGAGGCCGACACGCGGGGCGCGAAGACGATCCGCGAGATCCTGGACAAGCACCGGGCCCAGCCAAGCTGCGCGGCCTGCCACGCGAAGATCGACCCGGCGGGATTCGCGCTGGAGAACTTCGACGTCATGGGCGGCTGGCGGGATCGCTACCGCGCGCTCGGCGGCGACGTGGCCGATCAGGGCCTGGGCCACAACGGGCAGAAGTTTGCCTTCCACGCCGCGCTGGAGGTCGACAGCAGCGGCCAGCTGCCCGACGGCCGCACCTTCAGCGACATCCGCAGCTTCAAGAGGCTGCTGCTTGGCGACGAGAGGCAGATCGCCCGCAACATCACGAGGCAGCTCCTCATCTATGCGACCGGGGCTCCCGTGCGGTTCGGCGACCGCGCCGAGGTCGAGCGGATGCTCCAGGACGCGGCCCCCCGGCAGTACGGGGTGCGAACGCTCGTACATGAGGTTGTGGAGAGCAGTATTTTCCTTCACAAGTAGGCCGTCCGAATCCCCATGAAGACGCCCCACCCCACCCGCTCGAGCCTTGGATCCCACGTGTCCACGGCGGGCGCGTTCTCCAGGCGAAGGTTTCTGCAGGGGGTCGGAGTGGTGCTGGCGCTGCCGATGCTCGACTCGATGATGCCGCTGTCCGCGCTCGCCGGCGAATCCGAGGGGGACCCCTCCGGGAAGCCGCGCCGCATGCTGGCGATCTGCAACAACCTGGGGCTGCTCCCGGGCGAATTTTTCCCCAAGCAGTCTGGCCGTGATTACGAGCTGTCGCCGTACCTCAGGACCCTGGCCGGGCACCGCGACGATTTCACCGTCATCAGCGGCGTTTCCCATCCCGACGTGGACGCTGGGCACCCCGCGGACATCTGCTTCCTCACCGCCGCGCCCCACCCGGGAAGCGGCGGATTTCGCAATTCCATCTCGCTCGACCAGTACATCGCCGAGCGGATCGGCTACCGCACGCGGTTCCCCTCGCTGAACCTCGGCGTCAACATCGACCAGGGCGTGCGCAGCCTTTCGTGGACGGCCTCGGGCGTGCTGATCCCGTGCGATGAGAAGGCCTCGGACGTGTTCAGGCGGCTCTTCATCCAGGGAACCGCGGCCGAGGTCGACGCGCAGATGCGCCAGCTGGACCAGGGCAGGAGCATCCTCGACGCGGTCGCCGGCCAAGCCAGGGACCTCCAGGGCAGGGTCGGCACCCGCGACCGCGACCGGCTGGACCAGTATTTCACGAGCGTCCGCGACCTGGAGCAGCGCATGCAGCAGGCGCGCGAATGGGAGCGGAAGCCCAAGCCGGTCGTCAATGTTCCCGTGCCGCTGGATCCCGCGAGCCCCAGGGAATACATGGACAAGGTGAAGCTGATGTACGACATGGCCCGGCTGGCGTTCGAGACGGACTCGACGCGGTCGATCGCCCTGATGCTCGACAGCGTAAACTCGCCGGTGATCGAGTTCAACGGCGTCAAGACGACGGACGGATACCACAACCTGTCGCACCACGCCCACTCGGAGGCGAAGATTTCGCAGCTGAAGGCCATCGACGAGTGGCACATGCGCCTGCTCTCAAACCTTTTCACCGAGCTCAAGGGCGTGCGCGAGGAGGGCGAGACGCTCCTGGACCGCACGATGGTCCTCTACGGCTCGAATCTCGGCAACGCAGACACCCATGTGACGACGAACCTGCCGACACTGCTGGCCGGCGGCGGATTCAAGCACGGCCAGCATCTGGCCTTTGACACCGCCCGAAACTACCCGCTGCCCAACCTCTTCACGTCCATGCTGAAGAGAATGGGCATCGATGAGGGCAATTTTGCATCGGCAACGGGTACGATGCGCGGGCTGGACCTCGTATAGCCCCTGTCACCCGGCCGAAGCGAGCCTCGCCAGCTCCGCGCGGTCGAGCTTGCCCTGAGCGTTGCGCGGCCATGGCGCGATCCCCGCGTATCGCTTCGGGTGCTTGAACGAGGCGAGGACGGAGAGCGCCGCATCGACGCGCTCCCGGCTCGGGGGGCGCATTTCCCCGGGATGGCAGGCCACGACCGCGTGGCCCCATTGCGGGTCGGCGAGCCCAATCACCGCGACGTCCTCGAACTCCCCGCTCGAGCGCAGGGCGGCCTCGACCTCGGCAGGCGACACCTTCTTGCCGCCGGTGACGATGAGGTCGTCCTGCCTTCCCAGGATCCGAAGGCTCCCGTCGGCACCGAGGTCGCCCAGGTCCCCCGTCGTCCACGAGCGCCCGTCGAGTAGCCCCGGGAAGTATCCCCTGAAGACCGATTCCCCGGTGATCCGGACTACGCCGCCTACGAGGTCGATCCGCGCGTGGGGCAGCGCGGAGCCGCATCCGCGCATGCCGCCCAGGAACTCCTCGGGCCGGAGCGCGGCGACCATGGCGGCAGTCTCCGTCGCACCGTAGCTCGTCGAGAGGGGGAGCGCCAGCCTGGCCGCCTCCTCTATGAGGCCCTCCCATGCGGGCCCGCCGCCCACGAGGATCACGCGAAACTTCCGGAGCCAGGCCACGGCGGCCTCCGAGGCCAGGAGGCGCTGCAGCTGCGTCGGCACGAGGGAAATGCAGCAGTTGGGCGGCAGGTCCGCGGGGAAACGCCCCGCCTCGGCCTCCCTCCACGACCACGGGAGGAACTCACCCCCGGTGAGGGCGCTGCGCATCCAGGCCATGAACCCGCTCACGTGGTGGAGGGGCAGCACGCACACCGAGTTCACGCGCTCGATCCCGAAGTGGGCGCAGAAGCCCCCTACGGCGGCCGCGACGGTCCAGCCGTCGTGGCGCGCGAACTTGAGCTCGCCGCCGGAGCCGCCGCTCGGGATCATCAGCCAGCCCCGCTCGCCGCACGGGCCCGTCCCGGCGAGCCGGCCAAGGTCGGCCCGCTCCCAGGAGCGCCACGATGGATTCGCGAGGAAGATGTTGCCGCCGCCGGATACGACGGCCGCGAACGACGCCATGAACCGCACGGGATCCCCCTCCTCTATCACGGGGCCGTTCGCCTGCGCGCCGCCCCGGTGCGCCGCGATGAGCTCGGCTAGCCTGCCGCGTTCCATAGCTCCTCCGGCTTTATCCGTTCCACGTCCTCGAGCCGGATGAACGGGGCCGAGGCGGGGCCGTCAAAGCGCGCGTCGGCAAACAGCGGCCACACGCCGAACCCGAGCGCCGACATCTTGCCGGGCCAGGCGAAGGCAAGCCGCAGGGCGGCCTGGGCCCCGACGCCCGTCTCGAGAGCCGATGAGAACACGACCCGCGCGTGGGCGGCGGCGAGCATCCCCAGCGCGCCCCGGACGTCCCCGATCAGGGAGGGCTTGATGACAAAGTATCCACGCCAGCCGAGGCCGAGCCAGCGCGCGACGTCCGCCTCGTCCGCCACGGACTCGTCAAGGGCGATGGGGACGGGAAAGTCCGCCGCCAGGCCAAGGAGGTTGTCCTCGGCACCCTTCGAATCCGGCGCCACGGGCTGCTCGATAAACTCAACCGGTCGCTCGGAGGCGCAGCCCAGCCACTTTTCCGCCGTCCGGCGGTCCCAAGCCCCGTTAGCATCGAGCCTTATCCTCGAGCCCCCGGGCAGCGCGCCCAGCACGTCGTCCAGGATCGCCATCTCGTCGTCCGCCGCCCCGACCCCGACCTTCCACTTGAAGACCCTGAATCCGGCGTCGGCCTTGGGAGGAGCGTCCGAGATTGCGGCGCGGCCGGAAGGCAGGAGGGCCGCCACGCCGAGGCTTCTGTTCCGCGCCGGTCCGCAGACGCCCCCGATGGCGCAGGCAAGGGCGTTCCTGAGCGTGCCTAGGTTCGCCGGCACCTGGGGGGGTGCCTCGGCCCTGACGCGGCCCCCGAGGGAAAGGCAGAAGGCCTCCGCCTCCCCGACCGTCTCCCTGCCGAACGACGGCACCGGGGCGGCCTCGCCAAACCCGACGCTCCCGTCCGACCGCTCGACGCGGACGAACAGGCCCTCCCTCGCCGTCCATTCGCCCCGGGAGGTGCGCACGGGACTGCGGAACGGCAGGCAATATCTCCGGAATTCGAGGCGGAAATCCATTTTGTTTGCGCTTTTACTCAAGGCGACTACTTGGTTCACGGCAACCCATGAGCAAGGTTGCCAAGAAATCGCAGTCGAAGGAGGACATCCAATTCTACCTGCCCGCGAACGAGTTCTTCCGGGCAAGCATACCCACGGCGCTCACGTTCGACGACGTCACGCTGGCGACGCTCTACTCCGAGATCCTCCCGAAGGACGCGGACACGTCGACCTCGGTATCGGATTCGTTGACCCTGCAGATCCCGATCATCTCGTCGGACATGGACACGGTTACCGAGACCCGCATGGCCATAGCCATGGCGCTCAACGGCGGCATGGGGCTCATCCACTACAACATGCCGGCGAAGGAGCAGGTGAAGGAGGTCGCCCGCGTGAAGCGCCACATCCACGGCCTTATCCAGGACCCCATCACGGTATCGCCCTCGATCACGATCGGGGACCTGCTTGCGACGATCGAGGACAAGCGCTACAGCTTCTCGACGTTTCCGGTCGTCGACGAGGGCGGCCACCTGCGCGGGCTCCTGTCGGGCAACGTGGTCAAGGAGCGCTACCGCTCCAAGAAGGTGGCCGAGGTCATGACGCCCCGTTCGCAGCTGAAGACCGAGGACGAATCCGACGTCGCCAACGACCCCATAAGCGCCGCCGACAAGTTCTTCACCGCGAACATAGGCATCAACAAGATGCTGGTCGTCGACAGCAGGGACCGGCTTCGCGGTCTGGTGACGGCGTCCGACGTCGAGCGGATCACCGGTGAGATCAAGTCCCGCAGGAAGCCGGCGCGCGACTCCCAGTTCAGGCTGGTCGTCGGCGCGGCGCTCTCCCCAAAGCGCACGACCGGCGGCGCGCTCGACCGCGACGCCATCCTCGAGCACGTGACGAACCTCGTGGACGAGCATGTCGACGCCGTGGCCATATCGACGGCCCACGGCCACACGTCTGGGGTCGGCGAGGTCGTTAAGCTCGTGCGCGCGGCCTTCCCCTCGCTGACGCTCATTGCGGGCAACGTGACGAGCGGCGCCGGCGTCGAGTTTCTCGCCGACTGCGGGGCCGACGCGGTCAAGGTCGGCCAGGGCCCCGGCTCTATCTGCACGACCCGGATCGTCGCGGGCGTGGGCATTCCCCAGCTGACCGCCCTCTTCGTCGCCTCCAAGTCCGCCCGCAAGCGCGGCGTCCGGATCCTGTCGGACGGCGGGATCGCCAAGTCCGGGGACATCGTGAAGGCCCTCACGCTCTCGGACGCGGTCATCTGCGGCGGGGTGCTCGCGGGGTGCCGCGAGGCTCCCGGCGAGATCATGGAAATCGACGGCAAGGTCTACAAGCAGTACCGCGGGATGGGCTCGCTCGCGGCCATGAAGGCCGGAAGCGCGGCCCGCTACGGCAGGGAACGCGACGACACCCGGAAGGTCGCCGCCGAGGGGATCGAGGCCCTGAAGGAGGTCAGCGGCTACGTGGACGATGTCCTGACGAATCTGATCAGCGGCGTGCAGAGCGGCATGGGCTACCTGGGCGCAAGGACGCTCGCGGCCCTGCGCGAGAAGGCCCGGTTCGCCCGCGTGAGCCCGGCGGGCCAGAAGGAGGCCGCGCCGCACGACGTGGTCGAGGTTTCGACGAGGGCCAACTGACGTTCGGGGCGCCGGCCAGTTGAGGCTTGCCCTCCGCCCGCGACTCCCCATTCCAATCCCCTGCAACAGGGGTCATTGGCTTCGGTTGCCCAAGGCCAAATGGCGCTCCCCCCCTTTTCAAGCCAGCTCATAGCGGACGTCGGGATTTCCCTCGGTGACGAGGGCAAGGGCCGCCTGGTACCCGAGATCGTCGAGGAGCTTCGGTCCACGCCCAGACGGGTCACGGTCGTCGTGAAGGTGAACGGCGGCGCCAACGCGGGCCACACCGCCGCGGGCGTGAAGCTGAACCTCCTGCCCTCCGGCGTCGTTGAGCGCGAGATCCCGCACCTTGCGATCGGAAGCGGCGTGGTGGCGGACCCCCGGAAGTTCCTATGGGAGGCCGACCCCCTGGAGCGCAAGGGATACTCGGTCCGGGACCGCCTGCTCATTGACGAGCGCACGATGGCGTCCGACCTCACGCACAGGCTCCTCGACCTGGCGGAGGAGGACTACAGGGTGAAGGTGCTCGCCGAGGAGTCCCGCGGCTCGACGGGGCGCGGCATCTCCGCGGCGTACAGCGAGGAGACGGGCCACTGGCAGATGTACTTCTCGGACTTCCTCGCCGGCCCTAACTTCTTCGCCCGCAAGCTCGCGCAGCGGGCCGACCGCGCGTGCCGGATGATCCAGCACGTCTACCGCGTGGGCGAGGAGTCGTGGGACGGGTTCTTCGACAGGCTGACGGAGGCCGAGCAGCGGGCCAACGCCGACTCGATCTCGGGAGGCATATTCGCGAGGGACGAGTTCGATTTCACCCAGTTTCGCGGAAAGAGGCCCTTCGAGCTCGATATCGAGCGCCTGACGGCGGTGTACTGGAAGGCCGGGACCGCGCTCAAGGACAACATCGGCGAGGTGCGCGAGCTGATACTGAGAGAGCTCCGGGGCGGCCGCACCATAATCGGGGAATTCGGGCAGGCCTACTGGCTCGACAAGCGCCACGGCTTCTCCCCCACCTCGTCCCACACCTTCACGCCGGAGTTCTTCGAGAGCGCGAACATCCCCGTCCAGCCGATCCACACCTTCGGCGTCGCGAAGGCGTATGACACCAAGGTGGGGACGCACACGTTTCTGACCGAGATGGCGGAGTCCGATCCCCTTGGGGCGAAGCTCAAGAAGCTCGAGTTCGGGACGAGCACCGGCAGGCAGCGCATGGTGGGCTGGTACGACGCCGTCGAGAAGGGCGACGCCCTGCGCTACGGCGGCTTCCAGGACCTGATGATCAACAAGCTGGACGCGCTTACCTGGTCCGGGGACTGGAAGGGCGACCTGCTCATCTGCACGGCGTACGAGACGAGCGACGGGAGGCGGTGCGCCCACGTCCCCAGGAACGAGGCCGTGCGCAAGTCGCTCCGGCCGGTCTACGAGCGATTCCCGGGTTGGTCCGAGGATATCTCAAACGTCCGGCGTTTCATGGATCTGCCGCCCAACGCGAGGCGATACGTCGCCGGGATGGTGAGGGGAATCCTGGACGTCGCCTACGAAGGCGGAACCCGGCCGGCGGTCCTGCCCAACCTCCGCTACCTCGGCGTCGGGCCCGGGACGTCGCAGATCATCAAGGACGTCCCCCCGACGGAGGAGCTCGAGCGGATCACGTGACCCCGTCCCGGCCGGGTTCGCCTCAGAAGTCCTGGAGCCTCCCCTCGCCGGGACCCCGCTGCGGCTCAAGCCGCGTGAGCACCTCGCCCAGGAGGTAGATCGAGCCGGTCACGACGATGACGTCGTCGGGGCCCCCCGCGGTGCACACCCGGGGCGAGGGGAAGAGCTCCTCGACCGTCGATCGGACGACCCTCCCGCGGAACGAACCGGGAACCAGGGCCTCGAGCTCGGCATAGGACGAGGCCCTCGACTGCTGGGGGACGACAAGCCTCAGCTCGCTGCAATGCCGGCAAAGGACCTCGAGCAGCGGGCCCGCCCTCATCGCGCCCAGCGCCCCGACGATCGCGATCGGCGGGCGCCCCGTCTCCTGGCGCAGGCGGGCCAGGTTGGCGTCGAGGACCCCGGCGCCCTCCGGGTTGTGGGATGAGTCGAGGATCGCCAGGCGCCCGCCCAGCTCGATGCGCTGCCAGCGGCCCGGCCAGTCGACGGCGCCCAGGCCCTCCTCGACCGAGCGCGCCGAGACGCCAAATTCCGGGTCCAGGAGGCCCGCGGCCAAGGTCGCGGTGGCCGCGTTCCACCTCTGGTAGTCGCCCTCCAGGCTCGTCCGCGGGTAGCGCGCGACGTCCTCTCCGAATTCCTCCCTGACCGAGACGACCCGCGCGCCCCTCGAGGCCGCGGCGGCGCGCACCGTGGCCTCGGCGGCGACAGGCATCCGCCCAATCACGACGGGGCGCCCGGGCTTGATGATCCCGGCCTTTTCGCCGGCGATCGCCTCCAGCGTGTTTCCCAGCATGTCGGTGTGGTCCACGCCGATCGACGTGATGACGCAGACCTCGGGCTCCACGATGTTCGTCGCGTCGAGCCGGCCACCGAGACCGACCTCGATGACGCTGCATTCGCACTTCCTCCTGGCGAACTGGAGGAACGCCATCGCCGTCATGAACTCGAAGAAGCTCGGCCTGTCGTCCAGGCCCCCCGCGGACGCAATCCTCTCGGCCACGGGCTGGAGCTCCCTGACATAGGCCGTGATCTCCTCCTCGGTAAGGATGGCGCGGTCGACCTGTACCCGCTCGCCGAGCCTCACCAGGTGCGGGGACGTGTAGAGGCCCGTCCTTCTTCCCGAGGCGCGCAGGATGGACTCGAGCATCGCGGAGACCGAGCCCTTTCCGTTTGTTCCGGCGACGTGGACGCAGGGCACGGACCTCTCGGGATGCCCGATCAGGCTGGAGAGGATTCGCATCCGGTCGACGCCGAACTTGATCCCGGCCGTCTTCAGGCCGAAGAGGTAGTCCTGGACGGCCGCATAGCCGGCCAGCGGCACCTCGGTCGCCATTTCCGGAGGCGGATCAGGCGCCCGCGGCGACCGGCTCCTTCTTGAGGTAGAGGGCCGAGAGGATGTCCCGGATGCGGTCACGCATCTCTGTGCGGCTCACGATCTGGTCGACGAGGCCGTGCTTGAGGAGGAATTCCGAGGTCTGGAAGCCGGCGGGAAGCGTCTGCTTGGTCGTGTCCTTGATGACCCTCGCCCCGGCGAAGCCGATCAGGGCGCCGGGTTCCGCGAGGATGACGTCGCCAAGCGTGGCGAAGCTGGCCGTGACCCCCCCCATCGTCGGGTGCGTCAGGACCGAGATGTACGGCAGCCCAGCCTGGGCGAGCCTCCCAAGTGCGGCGCTGGTCTTCGCCATCTGCATCAGGGAGTAGATGCCCTCCTGCATGCGTGCCCCCCCCGAGGCGCTCACAATGATGCAGGGGATCTTCTTGTGCGCGGCGTCCTCGATGGCCCTCGTGATCTTCTCGCCGGCCGCGGATCCCATCGCCCCCCCGCAGAAGCGGAAATCCATCACCGCGATCGAGACGGGGATCCCGTGGATGGCGCCCGTGCCGCAGACCACGGCCTCTGGCAGCCCGCTCTCGCGCTGGTAGCGCTTGATGCGCTCCGCGTATGGCTGGGAATCCACGAACTTGAGCGGGTCGTCCGAACGGACATCCGCGTTCGTCTCGACAAAGGAATCCGGGTCGAGGAGCCCGGAGATGCGCTGGCGCGCCCCTATCGGAAAATGGTGGCCGCTCTTCGGGACGACCATCTGGTTGTCCTCGATCTCCTTGTTGAACAGGATCTCGCCCGTAACAGGGTCCTTGGTGTAAAGGCCCTCGGGGATGCCCTTTTTCTTCGTCCTGCGAACCGAGTAGGTCGGCTTGTCGAAATGCATGAAGCTTGCGGGAAGAAAAAGGTGCCAAGTCCCGCAGGGGCTGGCAACCGAATTCGCGGCTCAGCGGTAGAGCACGCGCCTGAGGAAAAGCCCCTGCGCTGGGGCGGTGTGGATCCGCGGCGTCCGGATGCCCGAGACCAGGTGGGCCTTGATCTCACCCGGCGCGAGCTTGCCCTCGCCCGCCGCAACGAGCGCCCCCACGAGGCCGCGCACCATCTTGTAGAGGAAGCCGTCGGCCTCGGCCACAATCCGCACGCTTCGCCCCCTGGCCAGCACCTCCAGGCGGCGCAGGTCCCTGACCGTGCCCGCCCCGTCCCCGGGCTCCGCGCCGTTGATCGCGGAGAACGCCCCGAAGTCGTGGCGGCCCCGCAGTACCGACGCCGACCTGCGCATCGCGGCCAGATCAAGCGGCTTCTGGATCGCCCAGCTGTACGGCCTCCTGAAGGGGTCGGCGTCCCCCGTGTGGATATGGTATTCGTAGACCTTTGCCTTTGCCGAGAACCGCGCGTGAAAGTCCGCCGCCGCCTCCCGCACCGACACGATCTGTATCGCCTTTGAAAGCCTGTGCCTGAGCGCCGCGGCCAGCTTCTCCGGGCCGTGGGGCCAGTCCGCGTCGAAGTGGAACACCTGCGCGTAGGCGTGCACGCCCGCATCGGTCCTCCCGCTCGCGTGGGTGCGCGTGGGAACGCCCAGCACCGAAGCCAGCCGCGCCTCCACGGCGTCCTGGACCGAGTCGCCCGCCGGCTGGCTCTGCCATCCGGAGAACCCTCCCCCGTCGTAGGCGCACACGCATTTCCAGCGTCTCATTGGTCGCCGCCCGGCGGGGCCTCGTTGGCGATGCGCCCGTCCAGGTAGTCCTGGAGGATGATCGTGGCGGCCCTCGAATCGACCAGGCCCGCCTTCCGGACTTCCCTGCGCTTGGAGGGCGGGATCGTGGATTCCGCCTCGTAGCTCGTGAGGCGCTCGTCCACCAGGTGCACGGGCAATCCGAACTCGGACCGGATCCGCTGGGCGAACGCTTCAACCTCCTTCGCCTTCGGCCCGGAGGAGCCGTCCATGTTGAGGGGCAGTCCCAACACGACCTCCGTTATGCGCCTCTCCTTTAGGAGGCCGCCGAGGCCCGCCCACTGCTTGGCGGGATCCGCGGCAGTGATCGCGGGAAGCGGCGTCGCGACGCCGATGTCGTCGCCATAGGCCACGCCGATCCTGCGCGTCCCGTGGTCTATGCCTAGGAAACGCATGGCGCCGGTACTCAGGCCGCCAGATCCGGATGGGCCGAGGCGTAGCCGGCCGCCGAGTCCGCAAAGGCACCCTTCAGGCGCATCGCCACTGAACCGGGCCCGAGTTTGAACCTGGTCCCGTCGATCTCGCCCACGGGGACAATGTCCTTCGTGGTGGAGAGGAGAAAGCATTCGTCCATCGACGGGAAGTCCGCGGGGCGGACCGTCTCCTCGGACACCCCTATCCCGGCAGAGGCCGCGATTCCGCCGAGGACCAGCCTCCTGGTTATTCCCACAAGTATGCCGGCCGACAATGGTGGCGTCACAATGCGGCCCCCCCTTGCGAACGCTATGTTGGAAACGGAGGCCTCCGTCACCTCACCCGCAAGATTGAGGATCACCACGTCGTCGAAGCCGCGCGCCCTCGCCTCCCGCAGGCACAGCAGGTTGTTCAGGTAGTTGCCCGTCTTCCATGCCGGGTCGAGGCTCTGCACGGGGTTGCGGCGCAGCGCGGTCGCAACCGACAGGCGAAGACCCGCCCTCAATTTCTCCGGGGAGATCTCCGGGCAGGGCTGCACCAGGAGGAGGAAATCGGCCTTGTCTGCCAGGGCGATGTCAAGGCCTATGGGCCCCCCGCCGCGCGTCACCTGGAGGCGTATGTACAGCTCGCCCGGGCCCGGCGCAACGGCGCGGTAGGCAGCCACCGTCCGTCGGATCTCCGACAGCATCTGCGCCGGGGAAAACTCCAGCTTCATGTGCAGGGCCATGGCCGACGAGCGCAGCCTCTCCCAGTGCTCCTCCCACGCGAATATGATCCCGTCATAGGTCCGCCAGACCTCGTAGATTGCGTCCCCGTAGAGGAACCCCCTGTTGAGCGGCGAGATCGACGGCTCGCCCGCGGGATGGAGGCGACCGCCCGTGTTTGCCTGAATAAAGTGCGTCGGCATCGTTCGGAGCGCCCAAATGCAAACGGCCCCCGCCTACAAAGCAGGGGCCGGATGAATCTGGCAATACCGCGCTGACGTCAGGTCCGCGCCTTGACGAGGCCAAGCGCCTTCTTGATGTTCTGGACGCTCGGGAGCGAGATGCCGAGCGACTTGGCGATCTGGGAGCCGGTCTTTCCGGCCTCGACCTGCTTCTTGACGCTCGAGCGCGTCTCGTCGGTGATGACGGAGCGCTTGCGCCGCTTCGCCTTGCCCGCGGACTTCGCGGGCCTGCCCTTGGAGGCCTTCCGGCGGGCGCCGCCGGCCGACGAGGCCTTCAGCGCCTTGACAAATTCCCCGAGCGATTCGAAGCCGTACTTGTCGTGCAGCGAAGCCAGCTCCTTGTGGAGGCGCTTGGCGATGGATTTCTCCAGCGCAACAATCTTGGCCTTAGTGACCTCGAGTTCCTTGATCTGTTTAGTTACCATAGTCCACCAACCGTCTGGTTACGTTTTCAATATAGCAAGCGCGATGCAGCAAGATATGTATACCATCATATAATTCAATATGTTGTAGTAGGAGGGGATTTACTCGACCAGGGCGTGGAACCCAATAGGAGGGTTGTATGGAACGCGCCGCCTCGCCGCCCACCCCGTCGTTCGCGACCGGTGCGCGCCTCTTCGTGTGCGCCGTCGCCATCGCGCATGCCGTGGCCTTCGCATCCTTCTGGGTCCAGGCGGACGGCCTGGTCGGACCGTCGGGCATTCTGCCCGCCGGCCGGTACTTCGCCCTCGCCCGCGAGCAGCTCGGGCGGCAGGCATGGTACGAGGTTCCGTCGCTCTGCTGGGTCTTCGGGGCGGACGGTTTCCTGAAGGCGCTCTGCGCGATCGGAATCGGCCTGTCGGTGCTCGTGCTCCTGGGATACGCGCCGGCCGCATGCCTCGCCCTCATGTGGGCCTTCTCCCTCTCCCTCGCCTCCGCGGGCCAGGTCTTTTTCGACTTCCAGTGGGACTCGCTCCTCCTCGAGTGCACGCTTGTGGCCGTCTTCCTCGTCCCCTGGACGCTTCGGCACGCCCGCGCCCCCTGTGACCCGCCCCGCCTTGCGCGCTACCTGGCGTGGTGGCTCCTCTTCCGCCTCATGTTCCTCTCGGGCCTCGTCAAGCTCGCTAGCGGGGACCCGACGTGGAGGCACCTGACCGCCCTCACCTTCCATTACCAGACGCAGCCGCTGCCGACCGTGCTTGCCTGGTACGCCCACAAGTTCCCCGCATGGTTCCAGGTGGCCTCGTGCGCGGCGATGTTCGCGGTCGAGCTCGTCGCGCCGCTCCTCATCATCGCGCCAAGGCCGCTCAGGCACTGCGCGGCGCTGGCGCTGGTCTCGCTCCAGGTCGTGATTGCCCTCACGGGAAACTACGCCTTCTTCAACCTGCTCTCCATAGGGCTCTGCCTCACGTGCCTGGACGACGACTGGTGGAGGAGGCGAAACTGGGGCGTGGCGCAGCCAGCCGGCAGCCCCCGCCCGGATGAAGCCCGTATCAAGGCGACCGCCCTCCGGTGGTTCGCGGCGCTGTCGGTCGGAGTGACCT
>Ga0302325_10010391_pt1 | contig 20194 bp, 20 predicted proteins | sample Palsa_T0_2_FD_201948 | JGI IMG/M metagenome (GOLD analysis project Ga0302325, IMG submission 201948) | Peat permafrost microbial communities from Stordalen Mire near Abisko, Sweden - Palsa_T0_2 | ecosystem: Environmental > Terrestrial > Soil > Palsa > Peat permafrost | place: Sweden: Abisko...
AATTCGGCCGTACTGCGGATGAGTGCCGTGAAGGCTTTTTCGTCGATCGTGTCGTCCTCATGGAAATCGATCGCTCGTCGGGTATTGCCGTCCAGGCTGGGGTTGAAGAGTCCGGCCGGGTCGTCCAGCGAGGCGCCCACCCACCCACCTTCTGTCCCAGCGGGTTCGATGTCACAGCGCTTCGTGCGAACCGTGCGAAGGCGGGTAGCTCGCTTAGCTAAAAGATTATGGCCGCGTTTTATCGCCATTAGGCGCTTCAGTCAGCGCGGTCGCGATATTAAGACCAATTCTCTTCGCGCGAGCAGCGAGTGCATCGTCAAACGTAGCGATTGAGGCGCTATGCCGCTCGGCGGCATACAGCACGCAGCAGTCTGGCATCTTGAGTCCAGTCGTTGCTCGTAGTTGACCCAAGCGAGGTGCGGCACCGGACTGAAGTTCGAGGCTCTCGACTTCCAGCTGCGCCAAGAGCTGGCCAAGGCGGACTGCCTGGTCGGCGCGAGACGCGCCAACGTAGAGCTCGGCGAGGGTAACAACGCTTGATGCGAACGAGTGGCCTGCGTGTGCTTTCAAGAGCGCGGTTGCATCGGCATGATGCGCGTCAGAGGGCTCGAAGTGGCCGATGAGCACGCTCGCGTCCAAAACGATCACGCGGGCCAATCCTCGCGCAGGTCATGCAGATATGTGGGACCGAATACGCCGGCCAACACTCCGGCTGTCTCATCGATTGTCTGTTGGCGCATCTCTACGACCGTTGCGCGCCCGTGCGCGAGGGTATCCCCGCCAAGAAGGATGAGTCGCCGCAACAGCGCGCCCGGCTTATCGGCGAGGTCAGGCCACGTCCCTGCGGCTATTTCTAACGCGCCCGCAATCTCGTCGGTTTCTGTGACTGCGTGGCGGCGGTTGGTCGTCGGCATCACACGAGTGTAACACCTCATTGCTCGGTGTAACACCATGACGAAGGTAACTCAGATGTCCAGAACCGCGCTGCGACAGTGACTTCCCCTTACGCGCCTAGGGGAGAGGTGCCACCCCAGTGACGAAATTGTCGGCTAAGCAGCTCTGTTGATGGATCCCGCGGAGTTGTGGCTATATCAGGCGCGCTCGGACGACGGCGAAAAGCTCGACGTCATCGAGTCTCATGGAGCGCAACGATTAGTCGAGCACCACGACCCGTAAACGTCACGTGACGTATTGGATCTGAGCAAGACCTGCGGGCTGTCGTAGCGCCTGCGCTACGACGACTGCCCGTCGTGACCGAATCCGGCACTGTCAGATGATTAGGCAACCAGCGCACTCTCAACTGGTTCGGGAATGGAAGGCCAATCTCGTAGTTGTGGCTTGTAAGCACTTTCAACCTATCCGCGGGGTTATTTTCAAGTGCCGATAAGCGACATTATGTCAACTTGAAGAGGCGGATTTTGTCTAGTGACTCGGCATCTCCGTCGGATTGGCAGCATGTGTCCTGTCGCCGGGCAAGGGCTTTGCAGCCGGGAGCATGTAGGGGCCATCGGTTGGACCGCATAAACATAGGTAGTGCACTACTCGCGCTTTGTCCGTGTCCTAGGGTCACTATTTCCCTGAGCGCCGGGCCGCGGAGGCACCTCCACCGGTGGTGCGCTTGACACCACCCGGCGAATCGGCCGACATACAGCAAGTAAAGGGAGTTCGATGATGGCAAGCACTCAGACACTCAATCAACAACTGGTGCCCGCGACGGCAAACCGGGTTCCCCGCGCGTCGGCACTTCGTACAGAGACAACCGGGGCCGATTCGTTCATACCCACCCCGGCGCACGTCGATAACGGCGACGAGGCGCGCTATGCCGACAAGTCGGGCACCTACACGAAAGGCATCTTGCAGGAGGGCGTCGGCCTAGTCGACCTCGCCGCTTATGCGTCCTTCAAACAGGCCTTGAGCACCGGTGATCCAGCGGATTTCGAAAAGATCCCGCTGGGTGGGCCCCGCACGCTCAACGGCCCGCAGGGCGGCTTGGCGTTCTATCTCGACTCCGAGGATTCCAGCCAGTTCCCAGTGCCGCCTGCGCCGGCACTGGCCAGTGAGGAGTACGCGACTGAACTGGTCGAGCTTTACTGGGCGTCGCTGCTGCGCGATGTTGCCTTCAACGATTATGGGTCCGATCCTGATGCGGTGAGCGCCGCGGCCGAGCTGTCGTCGATGCCGACCTATGCGGGACCGCGCGACACCGGCGGCAACGTGACCCCGGATCTGTTGTTCCGCGGCGGCTTGGCCGGGGACACCGTCGGTCCGTACGTGTCGCAGTTCCTGCTGCAGCCCACGGCTCTGGGCTCGTTGCCAATCGCGCAGCAGTACATCACCAACCAGGCCGGCGTCGACTTCATGCTGAACGAGGTTGAGTTCCAACAGGTGCAAAACGGCCAGCCGACAGGCAAGAGCCTCACACCGGTGATGCCGCCGCTGTATCTGCACGACGGGCGAGGGCTTGCCGCTTACACTCACGACGACGTGCTTTACCAGGCATACTTCATCGCCTACCTCGTGCTCAACACGATCAACGGCGGTAACCCGATACCGCTCAATCCCGGCAACCCCTATGTGGGCTCCAAGACGCAGAACGGATTCGCGTCGTTCGGGCAACCCGACATCGCCGCCACCCTGGCCGCGGTGGCCAACGAAGCGCTCAAGGCCGTCTGGTATCAGAAGTGGTGGGTGCACCTGCGGCACCGTCCGGAGTCCGGGGGCGCCATCGTATATTTGGAGAACTCCGGCCAGCAAGGGACGATCGAGGGTCACGTCCACCCCAGCGTGCTCACGTCGAAAGCGGTGGCGCGCAGCGCCGCGGTGAACAGCGGCAGCTACTTCCTCTCGCAGGCTTTCCCCGAAGGATCACCGACGCACCCCGCCTACCCGACCGGGCACGGCACGGTCGCCGGTGCCTGTATCACCGCGCTGAAGTTCTTCTTCAACGGCGACTTCGCGATCACCAATCCCGTTGTTCCGTCACTGGCCGGCGCATCCACGACGCCGTACATCGCGCCTCCAGGTGAAAAGCCGCTGACCGTCAACGGTGAGCTGCACAAGCTCGCCCACAACATCAGCTTCGGGCACGGCATCCTCGCTGGGATTCACTGGCGGAGTGACACCGAGAAGTCAATAGAGCTTGGCGAAGCGGTGGCGCTCAGCTATCTGCGGGACCGCGCGCACACCTACAACGAGCATTTCAGCATTTCGCTCACCAAGGTGGATGGCTCTACCGCCACAATATCCAACCCGTAGCGACCGAGTCAGCGTCTCGGCGCCGCGAGCGCCGGGACGCTGACTCACCAGTCCCGATCCGCGTTCAACGGTGTAAGGCACCTCAGGTTCTCCTCGCTGCACCACCTCCGCGACGACGACCGAGATGATCAGGGTCAGGACAGCCGGATCGTCGCCTTCATTTCCAGTCGCTATGCGGTTTGGGGTTGGTGGATCTCGAAGCGTTCCAGCCTCAGAGCGCAGTCGCCTCTAGGTACAAGAATATTGTCGGTTGAGTAGACAATTTGACGGTGGCGAATAGGAACCGGTCAGCACGCCTCGCAGACCACCTGTGGCTGAACCACCCGGTGCAATGATGCGATTCCAATTCGCGGGGGTCAGAACATAGTGCGTGCCAGATTGAGCAACGGTGCTATTCCACGTGTGCGAGACGGATTCTCCACTCGGCAAGTCGAATTCAAGCGCCCAATCGTTTAGCGGCACCGTGCTCGAGTTGGTGATGCTGAAGTGGGCGATGAAACCGGTCTGCCACGTCGATGACACCGACAACGTCGCCGCGGCCGCAGCCGCATGAGCTACGGGAGTGACCGCGAGTCCGAAGATCGCAACTATCACTGCCGGCACGGTGACGTGAAGCGCTGTGCGCCAGCCCTTCACGTGTTTGTCCAGTCCGGCCATAGCAGCCAACACTAAAGCCAAACAGGCGATATCGCCCCTGGCATCGCGGGTAGGCTGCAGTACCTTCGCTCAACTGAAACCGTCACGAAATTTAGCCTCTACCAAGCCGCCCGGCGAGCGCGCCGAGATGTACCCGAAGGTCACCGCCGTGGCGCCGGCTTTCGCGGAGTCTCAGGCCAAGACCAGCCGGGTGATTCCGCTGTTCGAATTGCACCGGGCCTAGGCCGCATCGTCACCGGCGGGCACCTCATACATCGGGATTCGTCGACAATTCGACCAAGTCCGGAACGCCGTCCAGGGGTTGCCCGCAATGGGGACATGTCTCCGAACCTGACCGACGGCCTTGACGATATAGCCTGTGGCGGCCGAGTTTCGCGCACTCGGCTTCGAGTTGTTCGCTGAAGTTGATCGCCGTCTTGATCATCTCGTCGTCGACGACGATGTATCCGCCGGGCCGACGTCTCCACACTCCAGCGAGTTCAAGCTCTGCCACTGCGGTCTGGACCTCGGCAGGTCTCGCGGTGAGGTAGTCGTCACTGACGAATCCCGGATGGCCCTCTGCGATGGTGCCCAGGCCAGCGAAAACGTGAAGGTCGACCGCTGCACGACGCAACAAACGGAAGCCCCTCACATACTCCGTCCCGCTGACGGCGTCCCCTTCGTCCGACATCGACTGCATCTCCCGAGTAGCACGATGCATCACCAGTGCGGACAGACGTTACTCATCCCGCTTAGGCACGGAAGCGTGTTTCCAACATGTCGGAAGTCCCCGGCGGACGTCGTGACCGCCCGGCAACGTAGACACCCCTCCCGCGCACCGGTCCCCGAACTACCATGACCAGGTGAGCCGAGCAGCCTTCTCCTTCGCTGTCGCGGCGTGCTGTCTGTTGGCGGGATGCTCTGCCACGGTCGTGGGCCAGGCCGTCAGGGGCCCCCGAAATGCGCTGGAGCGGGCGCTGCCTGATGCATCCGAGCTGAAACGGGTTCTAGGTCTGCCGTTGGAGCGTGAATCCCCACCTGAGTACGGCGGGATTGAAGCGCTCAGAGATGACAAAGATGCGTCGTCGCCCGTGGCATGTGCCGGAGTCACGCACGCCGGTTACACCGTGACGTACCGGGGCGCTGCGCTGCTGGCCCTCATTCGGGGTTCCTGGATGACGCCTCAGGACAGCGATGATCGGGTGAATGTGGTCATAACTGTCGTCGAGATGGACTCTCCGAGCAGTGCGCAATCCTGGTACGTCAAGACCGCCGCGCAGTGGGGCCAGTGTCAAGGCGTCACCGTGACAGAGAGCTCGAGCGCTGTTTCTTTCATCGAAAATATTCGTCGCATAACCGATTTCGATGGGACGCTGGTGGCAGAGCTGTCGGTGTTGACCGATAACGGGCTCATAGCACCGCAGCTGAATCGGCGAGCATTCACGGCCACTTCTCAATACCTCGTCGACGCAGAGGTTTTCGGCACCGTGAGACACCCTGATGTCTCCGACCTCGACGCGAGTGCTGTCGCCCGCCTCGTCGCCGAGAAGATCGCTTAGAACCGCCCGCTCTCCCCCGGCGAATCCCCATTGCTCAAAGCCGATTCAGCGCTGCCCGCTCGATTCTGCGACGTCACCGTAGCGTCGTGTGCCACCGCCGGTGAACTGTATCGACGCCATGCCAGACGGGCGACCGCCGCCGCGATCACGATGCCGCCGAGCACTACGACGGGCCAGAAAACTGCCTGGAGAATCCAGATGCGCCGCTGGACTTTCAGGACCTGGCTTCGTGCCTCTCGCAGTCGAACCAAGTTGTCCATGCCCGCCTTTCGTCACGATCTGGTGGTGAGTATCAGACGCCGCGATCGCGGCACCCCGACAGCGTGTACCCAAGTGTCTCTGAATCCTCTACATCGCGGGCTGATGGCACGGATCGCGTGAAGCGGGATGTAGCGTGACGGCGTGAACAACTTGGGTATGTATTCACGGGTTGCGCTGTCACTGTGTGGGGCGTCGGCCGTAGTCACGCTCTCTGCCTGCAGCTCCGATACGAAGAGTCCAACGGCTAGCACGTCCCCCGCACCGTTCAGTGCGCCCGCCATCAGCGATGCGGCCACCCCGAATCCGGCAGAGCCGGCGAACGCAGGCAGCAGCTGCCCGACCGCGGTTCCGGACGGCAGCGGCGCAGCGGAGTGGACCCTGCCTGGGGCGACGGGCAGCGTGGCGGTCACGGGTTCGACGGACGCGCTCGCACCGCGCGTCACGGTGACACCACCGTTCAGCGTCGCCGAGACCCAAGTGCACACGCTGCACGCCGGTGACGGTCCGGTCGTGGCACCGACGGCGACGGTGTCCGTGTGCTACATGGGCGTCAACGGACGCGACGGACGGGTCTTCGACAGTGCCTACGAGCGCGGCAGCCCAGTCGAATTTCCGCTCAACGGAGTCGTGCCGGGCTTTCAGAAGGCGATCACCGGACAGAAGGTCGGCTCGACGGTCGGTGTCGCAGTGACCTCTGCTGACGGCTACCCCGACGGTGAACCCCGGGCAGGGATCGAAAAGGGCGACACGCTGATCTTCGCGATCAAGATCCTCAGCGCATCGAGCTGACCGCCATGGATCAATTTCGCCGCGACGGCCTGGTTTTCGATGTACGTGACGTGGGACCGTCGGACGGGCCCGTTGTCGTGCTGCTGCATGGCTTCCCGCAACACAACGACAGCTGGGACTCCGTCATCGACCGGCTGGTCGCACAGGGCTATCGCTGCCTGGCGCCCAACCAGCGGGGCTATGCATCGGGTGCGCAACCGCCCCGCCGCCGCGATTACCGGATGTCTGAACTCGTCGCCGATGTCGGCGCACTGATCGATGCCAGTGGTGCGCAGCGGGTGCATCTCGTCGGACACGACTGGGGCGCCGCGGTCGCGTGGTCGGTGGCGGCCGACATGCCCGAGCGCCTGGCAACCCTTTCACCGGTATCGGTGCCGCACCCCGCGGCCTTCATCAAGTCATTCACGACAAGCAGGCAGGGCCTGGCGTCGTGGTATATGTACTTCTTCCAATTGCCGGGCCTCCCGGAATGGCTGCTCAGCCGTCGCCGCGGCGCCGTGGCCTCCCAGGTTCTGCAGCGTAGCGGCCAGACACCGGCCGCAGCCGATCGCGACGCACAGGCGATGCGCGAACCCGGGGCGCTGAAGACAGCCCTCCACTGGTACCGGGCGATCCCACTGTCCAAGCCGCCGACGGGCGACCAAAAGATCGCTGTGCCAACGATGTACGTGTGGAGCGACCAGGACGTCGCACTGCTGCCCAAAGCAGCTCACGACACGGCTCGATACGTCACCGGCGAATACCGGTTCGAGATCCTGCCCGGTGTCTCGCACTGGATCCCCGACGTAGAGCCCGACAGGCTGGCCGACCTGCTGCTCGACTGGTTTACCGCTCACCCGCTGAGTTAATACCCGGACTCCCCTGCTGCAGGGCGGTAAACCGGCCCCGGACGACCAGATTCGCTATTGCGGGTGCGCCGCCACGTAGTCTGCGGCCGGGATCGGCGATGCCGCGACGTACCCGATGGGCAGCAGCACATCCCCTGCGTTTGTGCGGCAATACACGTCCCACCGGTAAAAGCTCGCGAAGGCGGCCGGGTCGTTGGCGACCAGCGTTGCGTACTGGTCGACAGCATGCACGTACTGACTGGCGTGGTTGTAGCGGTAGATGGCGTGATCGCGATCGGTGGCGAAGCCGTTGGCGGCGAGGTAGCGGCCGGCGGCCACGATGCTGTCGTGCGGCGAGCGGATATCACCGCCCTGACCGTAGGCGGCGAACGTCGCGGGCAGAAATTGCATCGGACCCTGCGCGTCGGCCGTGCTCACGCCGTCGATGCTGCCGAGCCTGGTTTCGATGAGATTGATGGCGGCCAGATAATTCCAGCTGACTCCGGTCGCCGACTCGGCCTCGTGGTAGAAGCCCAGCAACTGATCAGCCGGCGCGGGCGGCACGATGTGCCACGCCGGCAGGGTGGTTCTGGTGGGCGTCAGGGCGTCGAGCTGCCGCCGGGCATCGACATCGCGGTCGTAGGTGTCGATGAGCGCCGCCGGGATGCGCGGTCTCGTCGTCGCGTCCCATTCCGGGTGGCGGCCGATCGCACGGTAAGCGACCTGTTGGCGGTGCGCCGCCGCCGTCAGCGCGGGCTCTGCGGTCGACGGGTCACGCAGGGCGTGCTCATCGGCGACGAGGTCGTCGGCGATCTGGGCTGGATCCGCCGCCAGTAGCGGCTGCGCACCGTCGGGTGTCTTGGGTGAAGCCGCGATCGTCATCGTGGTTGATGGAGGCGCGGCAGCCGCCGGTGGAGTTAGCTGCCGGGGCGGCTGCGAGCAGCCGGGCAGAACGAGCATGAACGTACAAAGGGCGACCGTTGCGAGGCGCCGCGTCGAACCTTTGGCGAAGGCTGGCACTGGCTTATAACGCGGCCGGTAGGGGCGGCAATGGGAAGTCGATTGGCGGGGCCCACTGCTGCGTAGGCGGCGTTGGGACGATTCCCCATGTGTGCTCTGGACAGAAGACCCTTTCCGAGATCTGGGTGAACTTCGTTGCGCCGTCGTTCGTGAAGCCGGAATTCTCCTGCGTCATGCCTTTGATTACATCTGCTTGCGAATTACCTTGGTCCATCAACTCGCATGCCCGCCGGCCGATGGCGATGGCGGCGGGACCGTCTTGATAGGTGATGCCGGCTTTGTTGAGCGCGCCAAGAAAGTTGGCATCAGGATTGGAGTCGGCGTGCGCGGGGGTAGCCAGGCCGATCAACGCGGCCAAGGCCAGAAGGACAACGTGCGATCGCATGACTCCATTTTCATACAGATCGTCTGTCTCGTACAGAAACACTGAGCAAACAGACAAACATTTGAGCCAGCCGCGATTCGTTGGACCTAGCCCGCATAACAACACAGCTTTCCTCCGGGAACTGCAGGACGCGCGCGAAACCTAGCCTGCCGGCGCACCGAACCACCGCGTCAACGCCTCGACCAATCCCGCGTCGGTTCCGTCGCCCACCCACGCCACATAGCCATCAGGCCGCACCAGCACTGCCGCCGGGCCGCCGACACGTCCCAGTACTGGAAGCTCCCAGCCGCCGACGTATTCGGCATCCACGTGGCGGACGCGGCCGGTCCACGCTGCCGCGTCGAGGCCGGCGCGACGATCGAACTCCAGCAGTACGCCTCGACCGGCGTGCAGCAGAGTGAAAACTGGCTGCGAAGCGTCATCGACGATCAGATCCAGATCCGGCATACGGCGGCCGACCAGTGGGTGTCCATCGCCGAGGTCGTAATGGATGTCCAGCCCGGACATCATCCCGGCGAATCGTCGACGCGGCTCCTCCATGCTCAACAGGTCAGAAACGTTGTCGCGCAGCGCCTGTATACGGTCATCGTGACGTAGCAACGCCATCTGCGCCATCGTGTTGCGCAGCACCCGCGCGGCCACCGGATGCCGTTCGGCGTGGTAGCTGTCGAGGAGGCGCTCGGGCGCCCACCCCTTGACCACGTAGGCCAGCTTCCAGCCCAGGTTCACCGCATCCTGAACACCGGTGTTGAGACCTTGGCCCCCGATCGGATGATGTACGTGCGCGGCATCGCCGGCCAGCAGCACCCGCCGGTCGCGATAGGCTGCCGCCTGCCGGGTCATGTCAGTCGCCCTGGAAATCCAACGGGGACTGTGGATTCCGTAATCTGTTCCATATACCGTGACGAGGGCCGCGCTGAGATCGGCCAGCGTGGGTCCCCCGGTGGGTTCGACGTGCGGTTCGGTCACCATCACCCGCACCGGGCCGCCCTTTTCTTCCTGGCTCATCGAGTGGACGCCGAGCGCGTCGTGCCGAATGCCCCATTCCGGCATCTGGTCCGGCTCGCAGGCCATTGCCACCTCGGCGAGTAGATAGCTCATCGTTGGATCCCAGCCCGGGAATTCGATACCCACTGCCTTGCGCACCGCACTGCGTCCCCCGTCGCAGCCGACCACGTATTCCGCACGCAGCGACCGACCATGGGACAGATGCACGTCGACACCGGCGCCGTCCTGTGCGACACCTACCACCGCGTGCTCGCGATAGATCGACACCTCCAACTCATCGACCCAGTCGGCCAACAGTCGCTCAATGTGGCTCTGCCACAATGCAAGTCCGTAGGGATGCCGGGTTGGAAAGTCGCTGATGTCGAGCCGAATCTGCGAGAAGCCTGCGACCTGAGCCACCTGGCCGAGTGATAAAAAGCGATCGGCGATCCCGCGCTGATCGAGCACCTCGATGGTGCGGGAATGCAATCCGCCCGCTCGCGAGCCGACCAGGTCCTGAGTACGACGCCGCTCGACGATCGCAACGTCGACTCCTGCCAACGACAACTCGCCTGCCAGCATCAAACCCGTCGGACCTCCCCCGGCGACGATCACCGCATGGTCGGACGTCGATTCACTACGCATGTGGCAATCCCCCGATTTGCTGAATTCCGCTCCCGGCCAGCGATTTTCCAACACCACCCGGGTCTTGCCACAAGCCCCGGTGTGCGCTATATCTTGAAAGTGAGGAGATGAATTCTCCGAATTCCCCGATAGCCTTGCGACTGACCGTGCCTGCACCGCACGCTGTGAAGATGGCTGTAAGCAGGGCGATTAATTCTTGACCAATTCCAGATTAGGTCTTGACTGGCTCCAGACACGAGCGGCATATTGAGGTCCGTGTCGTCGACGTCGACGGATTATTCGGCAGAGCTGCGAATGGCCGATCTGCGCGTGACCCGACCACGGGTCGCCGTGCTAGAAGCGGTCCACGACCATCCGCACGCTGACACCGAGACGATCCTGGCGGCGGTCCGAACCGGCCTCCCCGACGTGTCCCGCCAGGCCGTGTACGACGTTCTCAACGCTTTCACCGCCGTCGGTCTGGTGCGACGGATTCAGCCACTCGGCATGGTTGCGCGCTACGAGTCCCGGGTTGGCGACAACCATCACCACGTTGTCTGTCGCTCCTGTGGCGTCATCGCCGACATCGATTGCGCTGTCGGTGACGCGCCATGCCTGACGCCGTCCGACGATGACAACGTGCTCGACGGCTTCATTCTCGACGAGGCCGAAGTCATCTACTGGGGCTTGTGTCCCCACTGTTTAAGTGCAAACCCCGATCACAACCGTGATCACAGCCCAACCCCCCACCCCTGAAAGGAATTCAGTGTCATCCGATACCGCCCATAAGGGCAGCGAGAGCGAAAATCCGGCCATCGACGCCCCGGAGCCGACAAACGATGCTCCCCGCACGAACCAGGACTGGTGGCCCAACCAGCTTGACGTGTCGAGGTTGCACCCGCACCACCCGCAATCCGACCCGCTCGGCGATGATTTCGACTACGCCGAGGCGTTCGCCGGACTCGATGTCGACGCGCTCAAGGCGGACCTCATCTCGGTGCTGACGACGTCGCAGGACTGGTGGCCGGCCGATTACGGCCACTACGGCGGCCTGTTCATCCGGCTGAGCTGGCACGCCGCGGGTACCTACCGCATCTTCGACGGCCGCGGTGGCGGCGGTCAGGGTCTGCAACGTTTCGCTCCGCTCAACAGCTGGCCGGACAACGCGAACCTGGACAAGGCACGTCGCCTGTTGTGGCCGCTCAAGCAGAAGTACGGCAACAAGATCTCGTGGGCTGACCTATTGCTGTTGGCCGGCAACGTCGCGCTCGAGTCGATGGGATTCCAGACCTTCGGCTTCGCTTTCGGACGCGAGGACATCTGGGAGCCCGAGGAGATTCTCTTCGGCGAAGAGGGCGAGTGGTTGGGCACCGACAAGCGCTACACCGACAAGCGCGACCTCGCGGAGCCCTACGGCGCCACCACCATGGGTCTAATCTACGTGAATCCCGAAGGGCCAGAAGGTAAGCCGGACCCGGTCGCCGCGGCCCACGACATCCGTGAGACGTTCGGCCGGATGGCGATGAACGACGAGGAGACGGCAGCGCTGATCATCGGCGGCCACAGCTTCGGCAAGACCCACGGCGCCGGCAACGCCGACCTGGTCGGTCCCGAGCCAGAGGGCGCCCCGATCGAACAGCAGCAGCTTGGTTGGAAGAGCTCCTACGGCAGCGGCAAGGCCGAGGACTCCATCACCAGTGGCCTGGAGGTGGTGTGGACCTCGACTCCGACCAAGTGGGGTAACGGCTACCTGCAGAATCTGTACGGCTACGAGTGGGAGCTGACCAAGAGCCCCGCGGGAGCCTGGCAGTTCGTCGCGAAGGACGGCGCCGGAGCGGGCACCATTCCCGACCCGTTCGGCGGGCCGGGCCGCGCACCGACGATGCTGGTCACCGACCTCTCGTTGCGGGAAGACCCGATCTACCGCGAGATCACCAAGCGCTGGCTGGACCACCCCGAGGAGCTGTCCGAGGCGTTCGCCAAAGCGTGGTACAAGCTGTTGCACCGCGACATGGGTCCGGTCTCACGGTTCCTCGGGCCCTGGATTCCCGAGCCGCAGTTGTGGCAGGACCCGGTACCGGCCGTGGACCATCCGCTGGTCGACGACAAAGACGTCGCCGCCCTGAAGAAGAAGGTGCTCGAGTCGTCCGGCCTGTCGGTACCGCAACTGGTCAAGACGGCGTGGTCGTCGGCGAGCAGCTATCGCAACACCGACAAGCGCGGCGGTGCCAACGGTGCGAGGATTCGCCTTGAGCCTCAGAAGAATTGGGAGGTCAACGAGCCCTCCGAACTCAGTAAGGCGCTGGCGGCGCTGGAAAAGATCCAGCACGAATTCAACGACTCTGCTTCCGGTGGGAAGAAGATCTCATTGGCCGACCTGATCATCTTGGCCGGCTCGGCAGCGGTCGAGAAGGCAGCCAAGGACGCCGGCTACGAGATCGAGGTGCATTTCTCGCCGGGTCGTACCGACGCCTCGCAGGAGCACACCGACGTGGAGTCGTTCGCGGTGCTCGAACCCAGGGGCGACGGCTTCCGGAACTATGTGCGACCGGGCGAAAAGGCGCCAGTAGAGCAGCTTCTGCTGGAGCGGGCTTACCAGCTGGGCGTCTACGGTCCCGAGCTGACGGTGCTCATCGGTGGACTTCGGGCTCTCGGCGCCAACCACGGCGGTAGCAAGCACGGAGTGTTCACCGACCGGCCGGGTGTGTTGACCAATGACTTCTTCGTCAACCTGCTCGACATGAGCACCAAGTGGAAGCCGTCGGAGAACCAGGAAAACGTCTACGAGGGCCGCGACCGGGCTACCGGTGCCCCCAAGTGGACCGCGACCGCGAACGACCTTGTGTTCGGCTCGAACTCGGTGCTGCGGGCGGTAGCCGAGGTCTACGCCCAGGACGACAACAAGGGCAGGTTCGTGGAGGACTTCGTCGCTGCGTGGGTCAAGGTCGTCAACAATGATCGGTTCGACCTGAAGTAACGACTGAGCGTTCTACCCAGACTGCGCCCCGCGAGCCAACGTTCGCGGGGCGCAGTGCATTGCGGCTAAGGGACTCCGAACCAGCGACCGACGATGCGGGAGATCTCGATATACAGGGGAATCCCGATGGTGACGTTGTACGAGAAGGTCAAACCCAACGACGCGGCCAGCGGCAAGGTGGGGCTGGCTTCGGGGATCGCAAGACGCTGAACAGCAGGTACCGCGATATACGATGCCGCGCCGCAGAGCACCGCGAACAAGACATAGGTTCCCAGCTTGAAGTCGGTATCGGTGAGGTAGGCGTAGGTGTGCGCGACGACGATCCCGAGCGGGGCAAAGAGGTTGGGCGCCAGAAGACCGAAGAAGATGAAACCGCGGCCGGCGGTCCTGAGATCCCGCACCTTACTGGCAGCTGTCATGCCCATCTCGAGCAAGAACAGGCAGAGCGCGCCCTGAAATGCGCTGATGAATAAAGAGTCCGCGTCGTGAGTGACTTTATGTCCCTGCAGCCCACTGACGAATCCGATGACGATGCCACCGAAGAGCAGACATAGTCCGGGATTGAGAAAGACTTCTCGCAGCAGCTTGCGGGAGAGGATGCCCTCCTTCCCGCCGGTCCCGCCGGCGTGCTCCAATCCCGGATGCTTCCGCTTTCTCAGCGCGAACTGAATTCGCTCTTCGGTTTCCTCGTCGAGATGCTCCCCAGTAGCGGGCTGGGCGGCGGCGCCCGGCCCGACTTTCGCCGGTACGGGGGTGACATAGCCGGGCTCGTCCGGCATGTTCCCCTCGGCGTCCATCCCCCGATTACGCAGGCGCGCAACGAGATACAGCGCGACCAGGCACCCAGGGATCTCCATGACGGCCAACATGACCGGCATGTAGGCGTCGAAGGCGAGTCCCGCGCCGGTCAAAACGGCCACACAGGTGGCAAAGGTGCCGGCCGAGTCCGACCCGTAGTACCCAGCGACCGTCGCCTTGTCCACTTGCCGCAATGCCGTGAGGCGGCTCAAGAGTAGATACGCGAGCATGCCGATGATGAAGTTCAACACGAAGCCGGTTGCCAAGAAGCCCACGATCTCGGCGATGCTCGACGCCTTGATCTGGGCGAGTTCCTCCCCGCCGTGCCAACCGATGGCGACCAGTAGGTACATCGTCAGGCCCTGGTAGATCACGTAAGGGAACTCGAAGTCCACCTTCAGGATCCGGAGCAGGAACCCGAAGTAAAAGAAAAGCAGCAGCGGCTTGAACAGGTTATGCAGGAAGTTCTCGAAGAACTCGTGAAGCATTCAATCTCCCCCAGATCTCGAGGTCATCTCAAATGACGGATTATGTTGGCATGCAACAGAGTTACGGCAGTCAGCCCTGCTGACTCCTTAGATCAGTTGCCGCGGTGCGGCTTCAGCCGCGCGGGCTGCTCTACCATAGGCGTCTTCGACGCTATTTCGACGACACTGTCCACAGCGTTGGTTCCCCGGGCGTTGAAGATCAGCGGCCTGGGAATATGCCGACTTCATTTCGAGCGCCGTTCGCACAAGATCGTCATTCTCGGCATGGCTGGTGTCAATCACCTTTACGCACTGTTGACATGGACCGCGATGGCCTTTACGTGTTTGCCAGCCGGGGTCACACAGAACATCCGGTGAGAGCCGACGAAAGCTAGCCTGGCGGGCATGGCTATCGAATCGACCATGCTTGCGTTGGGAACTTCAGCGCCGCACTTCGCACTGCCCGAGCCTGCGACCGGCGCCACGGTCGGCCTCGACGATCTCGCGGGTCCCGCGCTCGTCGTGACCTTCGCCTGCAACCACTGCCCGTACGTCAAGCACGTGGCCGACGGGCTGAGCGCGCTGGGACGCGAGCTGGCCGATCAAGGCGTCGCTATGGTCGCCATCTCCAGCAATGACGTCATCACCTACCCGCAGGACGGACCCGACCAGATGGCCGTTGCGGCCCGTGACTGGGGCTGGACGTTTCCCTACCTCTACGACGAGACCCAGAACATCGCCCGCGCCTACTCGGCGGCCTGCACGCCGGATACTTTCGTCTTCGACGGTGAGCGTCGACTCGTCTATCGCGGCCAGCTCGACAATTCCCGCCCGGGCAACGATCTGCCGGTGACCGCAGCCGATGTGCGGGCCGCGGTCGATGCTGTCCTGGCCGGGAAACCGGTCGATGCCGATCAACGACCGTCGATCGGATGCGGCATCAAGTGGCGTGGAGCGGGTCGATGAGCTCGCGGAACCTCGCCGCCGGATAGACCGCCGCGCCGGCGCTTCGGACCCGCTCGGCCAACGTGACATCCGAGGTCACGACGTTGATTTCGCCGGGGTGAGCGTCAGCGCAGACCATGCAGACGATCTCGTCGTCAGCGGAATTGGCTGCTGCCTTAGGCGCGTGGTGAATCGCGATCACAGACGAGCGAATCGACGTCGCATGCTCGAAGACCACAGCCACGACATGGCCGTGCGCCGTCGCCCACCGTTCCAGCTGCCCGACCAGCCGGACCCTGGCGCCCTCGCGGTCCTTCCACCAGCCATCCGGCCGACTCCCGATGACGTTCATCGCATCGACGATCCACCGCACAATACCGACGGTACCGATCTACACCGGTGGCATTATGAATGCGTGAACTTGCAGGCGCGGCACAACGTGCGGCTCGCCGGAGTCGAGGACGGTCCGACGATAATGCTGGCTCACGGCTTCGGGTGCGATCAGAATCTTTGGCGACTCGTTGAAGAGCGACTCGCGTCGCGCTTCCGGTTGATTTTGTTCGACCACGTCGGCTGCGGTGCATCGGACCCCTCGGCCTGGGACCCGAAGCGATACGAGGCGCTGCAGGGTTATGCCGACGATATCCTCGGTATCGTTCGCGAGTTGGATGTGCGCGAGGTGGTTTTCGTGGGCCACTCGGTAGCCGCAATGATGGGAGTGCTTGCGGTCTCCACCGATCCGAGCCCCTTCGCCCGGTTGGTCCTGCTGACTCCCTCACCGTGCTACGTCGACGATGGCGACTACCGCGGTGGTTTCTCCCGCACCGACATCGACGAACTCTTGGAATCACTGGAGAGCAACTACCTTGGCTGGTCGCGCTCGATGGCCCCGGTGATCATGGGAGCGCCGGATCAACCTGAACTTTCCGACGAGCTCACCGATAGCTTCTGTCGCACCGACCCGGCTTGCGCCCGGGTGTTCGCGCGCACCACTTTCCTGTCCGACAACCGTGCTGATCTTGCCCGAGTATCGTTGCCCACGTTGGTGATCGAATGCGCACACGATACTTTGGCGCCGCGCGAGGTCGGCGCTTACATTCAGCAACGAATTGACGGCTGCAAGCTGGTCACGCTCGATGCGATCGGCCACTGCCCCCACCTCAGCGTTCCGGACCTCACTGCACAGGCGATCGCGGCGTTCGCCGGGGCGAGGTGACACCAGAGCCGATCCTCAGCGAAAGCGCTGAGGACCTCTATGAGAATGCGCCCTGCGGCTACATTGTGGCTCGGCTCGACCGGCGCATCATGATGGTGAACGGAACGCTTCTGGCGTTGCTCGGCTACGAGCGAAACACGTTGACCGACAAGCCTTTCACTGACTTGCTGGCTATCGGTAGCCGCATACACTACGAAACCCATTTCGCTCCGCTGCTGCAACTGCGGGGCCAACTTGCCGGTATCACAGTGGATCTGGTGGCAGCGGACGGTGCACGACTGCCGGTGTTCCTCACCGCTAACATCAAACCCGATACTGACGGCCAACCAATCCTGATGCGGATCACTATTCAAGATGCACGGGACCGACGCTCATACGAGCGAGAACTCCTCGACGAGCGGCAGCGGGTCGAACGCGAACAGGCGCGGGTCCAGGTCTTCGTGCGGACGCTTCAGCGCTCCTTGTTGCCGCCTTTGCTTTCACCTCCCAAGGGCTTGGATGCGTCTGCCCACTACCTCGCCGCCTCCGCAGACGATGTCGGCGGGGATTTCTACGACTTGTTCCCACTTGCCCATGACAAGTGGGCGTTCTTCATCGGTGACGTGAGCGGCAAAGGCGCTGGCGCCGCCGCGGTGACCTCGTTGACGCGCTACACGCTGAGGGCCGCGGCGGTGTTCGACGCCGACCCTGTGGCGGTGTTGCACAATGTGCATACGGTGCTGAGCCAGGAGTTCCGCGACACCGTAAACCAATTTGCCACAGTCATTTTCGGCATCATCACACCGGATGACGGCGGGTTCGGCATTCAGCTCGCCAGCGGTGGACATCTCCCCCCGTTACTACTCGGCGCCGACGGTGGGGCGCGTTACGTGGACACCATCGGTGGCCATCCCGTCGGAATCCCCATGGAGCCGAAATTCCTCGCTGCGCAAACTCGACTTGGACCGGGCGACACGCTGGTTCTCTACACGGATGGATTGACCGAGGCGCGAATAGGCAGCGGCGCAGAACGCTACGACTACCACGGAGCGTTGCTCGAATTCGCTGCTGCACAAGCGCCGACGACCGCATCCGAGATAGTCGTAGCGATTCAATCGCTGCTGGACAGCTTCGGCTCGGGCTTGGAGGACGATGTCGCCGTACTGGCGCTGGGCGTTCCTCCCGCCAAGCCCTCAGACGCGGCTGATTTCGGCCCCGACGGGTAAGTGCTATCCGTCGATCTCGCCGGCGATTCCACGTTCGATGCCGGCCTGCGTCGCGGGCGGCAAGACGAGCAGGCCGTCGAGTTCTCGGCGCGCCAGGTCGTATGCGGACTGGCGTTCTTGCGGCGACGCCGCCGAGTCGGTCGCGACGCGTAAGAGACTTTGAGCGCGTGCTATCCGTTGTTGCTCGTCTGGTGAAAACCCGTTGCGGCGCTTGCGTTTTGCTTCTGATTCGGCGACGTTGAACGCGGTCGCATATTCCTCGACCGCGGTCAGGTACCGTGCCGCAGCGTCAGGATCGTCGAGAAGATCCTCGGCCTTGGCGGGCCGCAGGAAGTCTGCTCGGAGCTTGGCCTTGTGGAACTCGACCGTGAGCGGATTGCTCATGTCGGTCATCAGCGGTAATTCGAGCAGTTTCGAGTGATCAAGCTCGTACTCGAGCCATCGGGTGTCGGTGCGGTCGTGCTCCCCGATGACGCGGATGAGTGTGCGCCATTGCGCGGCCTGATTGACGGCGGTTCTCGCCGGACCTGGATCCCGGGATTGTTCGCCCACGGGCTTGTTGCGTGAGAACGCCTTCACCAACGTGATGATGACGCCCGCCAGCGGCGCTATGACGAGCAGAAGCTCGACTAAACGGAACAGCAATCCCACGACACCAGGATGCCACTCAACCGCGTTACACTCGGCGCCCGTGAGTTTCCCAGTGAGGTTTGGCCGATGAAATGTGTCGTGGTCAGCTACGGGAGTCGGGGCGATACTGAACCCTGCGCTGTGGTCGCGCGGGAGTTGCTGCGCAGAGGCCACGACGTGCAGATGGCGGTCCCGCCGAACCTGCTCAGCCTCGCGCAGGCACAAGGCCTTGCGGCCGTCGCCTATGGACCGGACTCGCACAAGCAGTTCGACGCTTTTCCGCAATTCATGGCCCAGATGCAGAATCCGTATGAAGCGCTGCCCGACATCGTGCAGCGGGTGACTCAGATCTGGGCGGACAAGCGGGCGGTCCTGGCGTCGTTGACCGACGGTGCCGATGTGCTCGTCACGGGTATGACGGAACAGCGTCTTGCAGCCTCCGTCGCCGAATATCAAGCCATTCCACTGGTGGCGCTGCACTTCTTTCCCGCTCGGCTGCAGCCGGCGGGGCTGTTGCAAGATCAGCTCATCAAGATGGCCGAAGACCCGCAACGCCGCGCGCTCGGCCTACCGGAGTCTGCCGAACCCCCGCCGCCGCAGCTGGAGATTCAGGCGTACGACGGCCGCTGCCTGCCGGCACCGGCGTCGCAATGGGTGGAGGCGAGTGCCGATCGGCCTTTCGTCGGCGCACTCACGCTCGAGGTGCCGGCGGACACTGATGACGAGGTTCTGGCGTGGATTGCCGAGGGAACCCCGCCTATCTATTTCGGCCTCGGCAGCACGCCGGTTTCATCACCTGACAAGACGGTCGGGATGGTCATTGGGGCGTGTGCGCTTTTGGGTGTGCGATTACTGGTTTGCGCTGGGCCGAACGACTTCTCGCATATCGTTCAATCCGACAACGTCAAGATCGTCAGCGCGGTGAACCAGTCGGCGATCTTCCCGGCGTGCCGTGCGACCGTTCATCATGGTGGCGCAGGCACCACCGCCGCAGCCATGAGGGCCGGGGTGCCGATGCTGATTTTGTGGCTCTGGCTCGATCAGCCGGTGTGGGCTGCCGCCGTTCAGCAGCTGGGAGTCGGTGCAGCACGGTGTTTTTCGGAGACTACCGAGCAGACGCTCATTGCGGATCTGCAGTCCATCTTGGCGCCGCACTACCTCGCGCGAGCCCGTGAAATCGCACCCGATACGATACCCGCACGCGAAAGTGAGACGCTGGCAGCCGATTTCGTAGAATATGCCACCCAGCCGGAGCGCATTTCCTGACTCGGATTTCAGCGAGCCAGATCCCACTGCCCGAAATCGGCGGCGAGTACCTCGTCGACGTCCACGTGGATGCCGCCGAGGAGCGGGCCCGGATTCGAGTCGGTGTTGACCACTTCTTGATACAGCACCGCCGCGGGCTCCCGCTGGCCGTGAGACCAACTCTTGGTCTGCCACGCCCAGCGATGTCCGGCACTGCTGGAATGGCCGATCACGCCGTCGCTGATCGCCCACGCGCACGCCTGGGAATGCCCGTAGATGCCGGTTCTTTCCACGCCCAGCACTGAGTTGAGACCCCGAAACCAGTTGACAGCAAGGCTCTTCCAGGTGTCGAGGTTGATATCGTCGTC
>Ga0302325_10010392_pt1 | contig 20193 bp, 21 predicted proteins | sample Palsa_T0_2_FD_201948 | JGI IMG/M metagenome (GOLD analysis project Ga0302325, IMG submission 201948) | Peat permafrost microbial communities from Stordalen Mire near Abisko, Sweden - Palsa_T0_2 | ecosystem: Environmental > Terrestrial > Soil > Palsa > Peat permafrost | place: Sweden: Abisko...
GCTGATGGCGCCGGTCTTCGGCTCCCAGGACGCGCAAGAGGGCGCCCGGGCGTTCGCCGAGAAACGTTCTCCGGTGTGGAAGGGACAGTAGCGTGAACAGGGATTTCTACGAGCCGGACCACGAGGCGTTCCGCGAGGTCGTGCAGGCGTTTATCAAGCGCGAGGTCGCGCCGAACGAGCAGCGGTGGGAGGAAGAGCGCTCCGTCGACCGGCAGGCCTGGCTCGCGGCCGGCAAGCAGTCCCTGATCGGGATGCTGGTACCGGAAGAGTACGGCGGCGTGGGCACCGCCGACTACCGCTACCGCTGCGTGGTGATGGAAGAATTCGCCCGGGTCGGCGCGACCTCGATCAGCTCCGGTTTCGGCCTGCAGGACGACATCGCCATCCCCTACATCGTCGACCTGGCCACCGACGAGCAGAAGGCCCGCTGGCTGCCGCCGATGGCGGCCGGTGAGTGCATCGGCGCGATCGCGATGACCGAACCCGGAGCGGGCAGCGACCTGCAGGGCATCCGCACCACGGCCGTCCGCGCCGATGATCAGTGGATCCTGAACGGCGCCAAGACGTTCATCACCAACGGCATCAACGCCGACCTGGTCATCGTGGTCGCGCGCACCGACCCCGACGCGGGCGCGCGCGGGATCAGCCTGCTGGTGGTGGAGCGCGACATGCCCGGCTTTACCCGCGGACGCAAGCTGGACAAGATCGGCATGCACGCGCAGGACACGGCCGAGCTGTTCTTCGACGACGTGGCGGTGCCCGCGGCCAACCTGCTGGGCAGGCTGGGCGGCGGCTTCGTGCACCTGATGGAGCGGCTGCCCAGGGAGCGGCTGTCGATCGCCGTCATGGCGTTGGCCTCGGCCCGGGCCGCGATCGGCTGGACCGTCGAGTACACCACCCACCGCACCGCGTTCGGCCAGCCCATCGCCGCGTTCCAGAACACCCAGTTCGAGCTGGCCACCATGGTGACCGAGGTCGACGTGCTCGAGGCGTACCTGGACAAGGCGGTCCTGGCGCTGAACTCCGGCACGCTGACCGCGGTCGACGCGGCCAAGGCCAAGCTGTGGGCCACCGAGGTGCAGCACCGCGTCCTGGACCGGTGCCTGCAGCTGTTCGGCGGCTACGGCTACATGGCCGAGTACCCGATCGGCCGGGCCTACGCCGACTCCCGGGTGCAGACCATCTACGGCGGCACGAGCGAGATCATGAAAACGATAATCGCCCGCGAGGTCACCGGCCTGCGGACCTAGACCTCGCAGGCATGGCGTGCTGGCAATTCCAAACGGTGGCTGCTAGGCCTGGGTCCGTGGGTGGCTGACCCGTACTCGCGCTCAGAACGTGGTGCAACCGGGCTCCGGGAGATCGCCTCAGCTGAGTAATTCAAAGTCCCTTATCCCGAAAAAATCGGGGTGCCTCATCCGCAATGCTAGATCTGCCCGATCGGCTGGCGCTTCTCTGACTGGAACACGTCTTCGGTCCGGCCGGATGCCCAGTAGCCCGACAGGGATAGCTGGTCATCGTCGCCGAGCCGGGTTTTGAGAGCCGCACGGACCGCTTTCATTGACTCCCGCTCTCCATGGGCGAACACGTCGGCCCGGCCGGAGAGCCAGGGCCCGGCCAGCAGCGCGTCGGCGAGCAGCCGGGGCGCTCTGCCGGGCTCGGGCCGGTGCAGCCAGCTGACCTCCACGCCGCTTGGCAGCGTCGCATCGAGGTACTCGCCGGGGTCGGACGTCTCGAGAAAGGCGATGCCGCGCGCATCGCCGGGCAGCGCCTCCAGGGCGGAGCAGATCGCGGGCAGGGCCGACTCATCCCCTGCGAACAGGTGCCAGTCGCTGCCAGGATCTGGACGGTAGGCACCGCCGGCACCGGACAGGGCAAGGATGTCGCCGGGCTCCGCGTGCGCCGCCCACGGCGCGGCGATCCCCTTGTCACCGTGTACCACGAAGTCGATCGCGACTTGCTGGCGCTCCACGTCGGCCCGCCGCAGGGTGTATGTGCGGGTCACCGGCTGCCGGTCAGGCGGCAGCGACTCCCGCAGGGCCGCCAGGTCGTAGGGCGGTCTCAGCCCCAGGCCGGGGTCAGCGAAGATGATCTTCGCGTACTTGTCGGTGAACTCGTTCATGCGCAACGCTTCGAAGCCTGGCCCGCCGGCGGTGATCCGTACCGTGTGCGGGCTGAGGCGCTCCCTGTGCAGCACGGCGAGAATCGCCTGCGGGCGGGCCGGCCGGGGGCGGCCCGCCAGGGTGGTCGTGGATTCGCTCATCATCACCTTTCCGTTGGACGTGCCAAGCGGCATACCGACAGCGCCACGTGTGTCCAGCGGTGCCGACCCACACAGCTTAGGTTAGCCTTACCTAACTGTCCAGTATGGAACTTCTCCAGGATCTCGCTTCTAGCCGCCTGCAGGCGAGCCGTCGGGTGGGCGGGTCGAGAAAGGCCCCCTGAGGGTGCCATTACCCACTCACAGGCATGACACTGCGGTGGCCTATCGCCATTGCGCGGCCCGGCGTTTACGCTAATCCGGTGGGGATCATCCAGGCGTTTGAGTACCAGGTCCGGAAACCCAGCGCCGCTCAGGTGGCGATACAGCACATTGCCGCGACCCGGCCTGGCGCATGGTTTTTCGCCAGGACGCTGCATCACATCGACCGGGTCCTGCTGCGGCTAAGCCGGGGCCAGGTCACCCTGCCAGGAGTCGTCGCGGGAATCCCTGTGCTGACCGTCACCACGACCGGAGCCCGCACCGGGCAGCGCCGTACCACGCCCCTGCTGGGCGTGCCCGCAGGCGAGGACATCGCGGTCATCGGGACCAGCTTCGGACAGCCGCGGACTCCGGGGTGGTATCACAACATGCGCGCCGATCCGAAGGTCGAGGTTACCTACCGGAACAAGACCGTCAGCGCCATCGCCCGCGAGGCTGGTGACGACGAGAGGCAGGCCATCTGGGGCCGGGCCAGAACGATCTATGCCGGGTACGAAGCCTACGCCAGCCGGATCAAGAACAGGGAAATCCACATCATGATCCTCAGCGCAGAAGGACTCCAGTAGCGCAGCTCGCCCCCAGGGCCCTGACCCGCCCGCAGCAGTACAACGACGCGGAACACCGGACCGCGCGGTCAGACGATTCGTCGCGCAGATAGCTTCCGATATGCAGGACCTGCCTTGAGAGCATGAGGCAGGTCCTGCTGACGCGCTGACAGTTGGTCCGCGAAAAGGTGCGCGACTCGCGGCATGAGAGCACGCAGTCCTTATCGGCGCGGCTGTTCAGTGTGAGTTATCCGGGTCTGGTTCCAGGACCTGCCTAAGTTTCGGTGCCAGCCGCGCGTATTCAGGCGGATTGCTCTGTTTTAGTTCGGCCAGCTCGGAGATCGCCCGGGCGATGTCCTGTGCCTTGATTTTCCCGATATCGTCCCTCAGTTCGGCGAACCGCTGGACCGCCCGGTCAGCGGGAACACCGCCCGGCCATCGCTCGATCAGCTCGCTGAGCACGTCGATGATCCGGCCGAGCTGGCGCCCGTAGCTGTACTGGGAGACGATCTCCCGCTCAGTCTCCGGCGAGCTGGAATTCTCCTCGGTGACGTTAACACTGCCGGCGAACATCCAGCCGGGAAGAATCGGCTGACTGAGCACTTGCGGAGCCAGGGAAGGAAGCCCGGCGGTCCGCCCATACGCCTGATGCCACAGCTCAGACCACCACCCCAGCCAGTCCGCCGGGTCCTGAAGTCCGGTCATAAGACATCTCCTGTTCAGGTTCTCACAGCCACGACGCCCAGCTGGTGTGCCTTGCACGCCCCGAGGTCGCCCAGCTCAGGGGTCGCCATGACGGCGAACATTTTCAGCTAGCCCGATGCCAGAACAGAGGCGCGCAACGGCGTCCTGATACACCAGCGCCGGGGATATGCCGCCGCTGTTGATGATGCCGACTGCCGGTACGAACCGACGGGCGATGGCGTACGCCCTGAACGCGGCAGAAGAGTGCGAGTCGCAAGCGGTGCTCATGGGCAAGACTACCTTAGTCATACCGGGTTATACTGAAGACATGAAAACCGCGATTTCGCTCCCGGACGAAACCTACGAGCAAGCCACCAGGCAGGCAGCGGAACTCGGCATCAGCCGGTCAGAGTTCTTCGCCCGGGCTGCCCGCAGCTACCTGGACGAACTCGCCGCGCATTCGCTCACCCAGCAGATCAACGAGACGCTGGAGGCCGCCGTCGACGATTCCAGCGCTGCTGCTGTTACCGCTGGCCGCAACTACCTAGCAGGCCAGGACGACTGGTGACTCGCCGCGGCAGCATCTGCTGGGCCGATCTCGGCGAGGCTCATGGCAGCAAACCTGCTAAGCGCCGCCCCGTCCTGGTGATCCAGTCCGACCCTTTCAACGCCAGCCGGCTCAACACCACCATCGCGGCCGTCATTACCTCCAACACCGCCTTGGCCGCCATGCCTGGCAATGTTTTCCTCCCGGCAGCCATCTCCGGCCTGCCCAAGGACTCAGTCGTCAACGTCACCGCCTTGGTCACCCTGGACAAGACTGACCTGGAAACACCCGCCAGCCAGCTGCCAGCATCAATCATGGACGACGTCGCCAGAGGGCTGCGCCGAGTCCTCAGGCTCTGACTCCAACGCTCCCACAGCGGCAGAAGAGTGCGTCGTCTGGGAAGGCTGGTCCCTGTGGGTCCGCATTCCGGTATGTCTTATGTGCCCGTGGAACGATTGAACGACCTGTGCAGGAAATAAGTGCCCAGCGCGCCGAGGATCCATAGCAGGGCGAACCCGAGTAGCAGTCCCCAGGCGGGAGTCTTGTCCCGCCAGGTATATGCGGCCGCCAGCGCAGCTGTCAGCAGCGCAAGCCACGCTATCCCTTCGAATGCCAGTCGCGTCGGATGCAGCAGATTCCAGGCGGTCGGCGTGAGCCAGCCTCGCGGCCCCGTGTCAGACGTGATCTGGCTGATTTTCCAGCTCTCCCACGGCAGGTGGTCCTGGAGCCGTCCCGATAGCGAATCGCGGATATACCTGCTGATGAGCTTCAGGTGAAAGTCATGGAGAATGTAGCGGCTGCCCAGCATGTAGGACGACAGAGGGATGACCAGGAGCAGCGCGAAATCTGAGGCATGCGAGATCGCCAGGCTGGCTATGACGCCTGTCGAGGTGAGCTGAAGCGCGAGCACGTTCCACTGCACAGTGGCCCGCCGGTCCACCTCGGAGCGCAATGCAGCGTACTCAGCCAGCATGACCTGGCTCGCGACCTGCGCCTCGGTGTCGGGAGCCGGAAACGAACTACCCGACTGCCCTTCTGTGCTGCCCGGCTGGGGGTCCATTAACCAATTGTGCCGCTGGGCCGTCCGGGACAGAAGAGGGATCATAACGCCCGGCCGCCCCGGCGGCTGCGTTGGGCACTAAGGCGGCTGAGGTCAGACGTGAAGGCGCCGGAGGCGGCAGAACCGCGCGCTCAGCGTCGCCGGAAGATGCAGCCTACCTCCCGACGGACGCGGCCCCGGTCCGCGGCATGAGCGGACGCGGTCTGGCTCAGCGTTCGTGCGTGTTCCCGACCGGTTGCATCCTTTCAGCCGATGGCAAGCCGGGCCTTGAAGAGCCGGATACCAAGACAGTCCCCGGACGGATTAGCTGGGAAACCCGTTCAGGACGTCTACCATTAACGCTCTTCGACCCTTAGCTTGTCGTACATGGAGCGGACCGCCATGAGGCCTGCTGAGCTGCGCTTGGTAGCTGCAGTGAAGACGGGTGAAGAAGTCGACCTCAGTGCATGCCCTGAGCGGGAGCGCACACTGCGAGCGAGCGTTATTCGCGAGATCTTGCTCAGCCATGTCGAAAATAAACAGAGTCCAGGTGGTGTCCGACTGCGGGGCGCAGTTATCGATGGTGACCTAGACCTGACCGGCATCCCGGAAGCTGTAGCTGTGGACCTCATCAGCTGCCAGGTAACTCGAATTTGTCTCCAAGGCGCGAATCCGTCGCTAATTGCCGGCGGGAAAGATGCTGAAAGACCGGAATTTCTCAGGGTTGTATCTAGATTGCCTGACAGAATAGGAATGTGGCAGTTTATCACTATTCTAGCTTTTGCTTTTGTGGTGATTAAGGTTATTTGGATCGCCCGTGGAGATGTGCCGACGGCGCTAGGTGTATTCAACAGTGCTGGTCTTGTTACAGTGATTGTTGGAGGGCTTCTATCCGCCCTCCCATTGATATCAGCTGCCGCGCTCGGGCTGGCGATGTTCGAAATTATCAACAGCTGGCTTTCGGCCGATCGCGCCTGCTTGCAGCCCGCTGGTGGACCAGGTCGTATCCGGCGCGCCCTTCACAAATTTCCGCGTGATATTTTTGTCTGGGCAGGGTTCTCTGCTGCTGCCGTCGCTTGTTTCGTCTTGGCGCCATGGCCGGTGATGGCATCAGGTGCCTTCATCGGACTTATTTCCGGTATTGCCTGGGCTGCCTCAAAGACAAAGAAATCCACTAATAATAGACGTAAGTGGATAGGAGTGGTCATTAGGATAGGGACCTGGGGCGTTGTGGGAATACTTTCGTTTCTCCTGGTGTTGAACCCGCTCCTTTATGCTGTGTGGCTTCCTCATGAGACTCTTACCTTGCCGAATTCGCGCCCGCACTCCATGGTGGGCTATGTCTTGAGTGACAGTAACGGATGGATTTCGTTGCTACGGACCGGAGAGCGCAGGATCTACAGGTTCCGGATGGAAGACGTAACGGCCCGTACATTGTGCAGTGCAGGGTCATTTTCAATGCCCTTCGCACCCTCGTGGTTCAATACTCCTCGTCCGCTGTTGAATCTACTTATTCGGGGGGAAGGCAAAGCGCTCGAGGCATGTTAGTAACAACTATGGCGCATGCAAGATCAGACGTACTCATTTCGGCATGTGAGTTAGACCCAGCTGAGGAACCCGAAGCCCTGATTGGCTGGCGAGCGAGGAGACTGCTCGTTGCGGGGGCGAACGCCCGGCCGGCCGTCTGGTGCGGCTCCGTCGGGCAGAAGACGGCGCCGGCCGGCGCGCGACGGTGCACCGCCCGGTTCCGGATGAGGGACTACATCGCGGCGCCAGCGCTGGTGCCGGGGTCCGCGATGCCGCGTGCTCTCGCGGCCTCGGTTTACGGCTGCGGGCTCTGGTAGGACGGCGTGTGGCGCTGATCGGGGACAATGTGATCCCGGTGATGCAGGGCCAGTCCCCGGGCATAGCGGCGGGCAACATCGGACATCGGCGTGCCGGTGTCGCTGGCGGCCACACCGAAGACCGTGCCCGGGTAGTCCAGCGGCCCCATGATGGCGCGGATGCGGTCCCAGTCTCCCGGTGCCACGAGTTCGGCGGGCTGACCGCCGGCGAACCAGCCCATTGGTACCGCCACCCCGGACGGGACGACGGTATTGACGTAGACCACCGCATTGAACTCGACCTCAGCGCCGGCTTCGATGCGGGCGCCGTTGAACACCACCGCGCCCGTGCCGATCCGGGAGCCGCCCTCGATCACGCATCCGGTCAGGTGAGCGTGCGGGCCGATCAGCGCGTCGTCGCCGACGCGGGTTTCCTGGCCCGGTACGCCCCGGATGACCGTGTTCTCCATGATCACGCAGTTCGCCCCGATCTGGACGGGGCCGCCCTCGGCGGTGATCACGGCGCCGAACAGCACCCGGCTGTGCGGGCCGACGCTGACATCGCCGGCCAGCACCGCTGTCGGCGCGATGTAGGCCGACTCCGATACCTGCGGGCTCTTCAGCCGGTGCTCCACGAACACCGCGCCACGCCCGACCACCGGCGGCGGAACCGGATATTCGTCTGCACTCATAGTCATCACCTCACGCCGCTTGCCGCCGATCATACCGGGTCAACGACGCCTCGGTCTGACGGCGCTGATTTCCCCGTCAGCTCCTGTGCAGGTCCTGATACCTGGAGCACCAACCCCCTAACTCCCCGGTGCTGCAGGTGAGTCGCCGGATTCGTAAATATCCACGGGAATCTTCCCGTCCCGTATCAGCGCCGTGAACTTGCGCACTGTAGGGGTGAGGAGTATCTGCTTCGGGGTCAGATCCGGGCGCAATCCCGGGTGAGTGAGTCTGGAGAGTGGGGGCGATGGGCGAGAAAGGCAATCTGCTTGATATGGGCGGCGAGATCTTCGCGAACCTCGCGGAGCAGGGACCCCAATTCTGGCTCGACTACAAGCAGTACAAGCTATCCCGGGCCAAGAGTGTCCAGGCGCGTACGGTTGTCGAGCAGCAGGCGGCGGTTATGGAACGTGATGCGGTCGCGCAAGATCCGCCGGCAAATTCGACTGGCCGCCCCCCTGGGTCACCGAGTAGAAGGCCGGGGCGGTGGCCGACGAAAGCCGCCCGGTGCTGGCCATGCTCGGCCGCAGCGATCGCCGTCTGAGCGAGGCGTTGCGCCTACATGTCCCCGGCGAGGTGACGCCGGGTCCAGCTGACCTGCTCGGGCTGGAGCTGGAGTTCTCAGTCCGGTCGGAGCGGGGCGGTCGAGTCGACTTCGGTTCGCCGATTCACGCCTCGGGCTGGACGGGACCGCGCTCGATCCTGGCGATCCGAGCGCATACCGGTGTTCCTGGGGCGGAGTCATCACTGCCGATGGTGCCGAGGCGGAGATCGCCACGCCGCCCGTCCGGACGCGGCCCGGCTTCACCCGGCCGGCACCTCAGCGGCCGCCGCCGACCTGTTTACCTACACCGCCCCAGGACACACCCGGCGATCACTAGCGCCGACGCGACCGCCTTCACACTAGGTAGGGCAGGTACCTTCACGGTGACCACGACGGGCAGCCCGACCCCGTCGATCAGCGAGACCAGAGCTCTGCCGTCCGGGGTGACCTTCGTTGATAACGGGGACAGGACGGCCACGCTGTCAGGCACCCCGGGCAAGGGCGCGGGTGGCATCTATTCGCTCACGATCACCGCTGCCAATGGCAACCTGCCCGGCGCCGCCTAGTCCTTTACCTCGATGGTAAGCGCGGTCGTCTTGCCATTCTGATGAGATCTGATGAGACTGGTGAGGTTGGCAAACAGCGATGTCCGCGGAACTCATCGCCAGAGTCGGCTGGTGACCAGCTAGCTGCGCTGTGGTGTCCGACACGGCAGGATGCTTCTTGCCGTTTGCCGAATGGGCATGCTTTCCTGTGTTAGAGGTCCCCGTGTTCCAGACTGACCAGCTCCCCGAGCTCAAGAGATTGATCAGCGAGCAGGCCGCTCGCGATAAGGTCGTGCTTGATCAACTTCTGGATGAGGTCCGGGCCATCGGGCAGGTGCGGATCATCAAGCCGCGCAGCGCTAGCTCGGTCGCGTTGATGGCGGCGGACGGCGGAAATAACAGGGTGGCGTTCAACCCGTTCTATCTCCAGGTCATCCGGGTCGTGGACTCGCATGGCAAGGAACTGTTCATGGATGCGGTCTCGCCGACCACCGATATCGGCGAGCTTAGCAAGCGGCATCTGGATAGCTCGGGCGCCCACACTCCGCTGGGGCGGCTAATGCTCGATCTCGGAGTAAGCGACTTTCATCAGCTTTCGCCGATGATGACCTCCGAGTCGACAAGATGGGTGTTGACTTATCGTGACTTGTGCGAGTGGGCCACCCTGTACGAACTGATCTGCTCTCGCCGTTTTGCCCAGGATACCTTGCTCGTCCGCGACGGGCTACTCCGCTCCCCACTGTTTCGAGGCGATCTGTTCATTAAGATGTACGGTTTGATCAAGGGGCACATCGACCGCGTCTATGCGGAAGACCGCCGGCGTATCTGGCTCGTCGGCCTGGCCAAGAAGACCGAGGTGCTAGAGCATTACCGGCTGGCGATCTCCCTATCGCGGATCTTCGAGCGGGGCTCCCCATGTTTCGTCGCGGTTCCTGAGACAATGCAGGCGCGCGTTTACCGCTGGGAGGAGTACATCCGTCGGCCCGATGACACCTCGGCCGGGGAGAAACCGAAATTCAACATGGGGGCGATGCACTTCGTCCGTTTCGGATCTCTATCCGGCGACCCGGTCTGGACCGTTGACCTGCTTGACTGCCAGAAGGGCGACGCCCAGGTAGTATTCGGGTATCTGCTTACCGACGCCGTCGCTGGCTTCCCCATCCCGTTTTATCCGAACTGCTTGCAACAAGCCGACAACCACTCACGTGTGGCCGACCTAGATCTCGATATCGTTGAGGACAACCTGATCGACGCGATTCGCCGTCAGGTCGGCCCTGATCTTGCCCCGATCATCGACGAACTGCGTATAGCTACCGACGTGGCCGCCCGGCGATATGAATAGCACGATCGCGTACGACTCCGGAACTGAGGAAGCATGACCCTGTTCGAGCGCAGTCATGTTGTCGGCGTCTTCCGTGGCTTCTCAGAAGGAGGCATGGAATTCCACGCCGACATCGTGATGCCCTACCGCGACGAATTCCAGTCCATCCCGATGCACGGCCAGTTCGTGCTTGTGCAACTAGAACATGAACACGAAGCCGTATTCGGTAGGATCACCAGCATCGCCTCGCAGGGACGGCTGACCTCACCGATCGGCGAGGACTATGCAGTTCGCGCGGTAAGGGATCAGCGGCCTATTCCCGATGAACTACGCGACCAGTACCTCAAATACAAGGTAGACATCCGGGTTCTTGGAGTCCTGCGCGAAGAGGCAGCTAAGCTGATCTTCGTGCCGAGCCATCGGCGACTGCCTCATGTCGGCGCCCAAGTTGCCTTCCTCACCCCCGAACTGCTGGCCGAGGTGGCCAACGCCAACGACAAAGCCGAAGACGCGGCCGAAATCGGGTTCCTGGCCTTCGGTGAGTTTATCTACTCCGGGGGTGATCCCCGGGCTCCTACGGAGCCGTGGATGGTCACCATGTCGCCGGCGATCATCCCTAGGTTCCAAATCAGCAAGCTCGTCTCCCGGCGTAGCTTCGTCTTCGCCCGCGCCGGATTCGGCAAATCTAACCTCGTCAAGCTCCTGTTTTCCAAGCTGTACGCCACTGATCCTACCGTCCCTCGCCGAAAAGGAACCCGGGTGCCCGTCGGTACCGTGATCTTCGATCCCGACGGCGAATACTTCTGGCCTGACCCACACGGCCGCCCTGGACTATGCGACGTGGCCGACCTGACTGACCGACTCGTGGTCTTCACCAACCGCAAGGCCCCCAGCCGAGCTTACGCATCCTTCGTCGTGGACGGCGTGAAGCTCGACATCCGTCAGTTGCCCGCGGCCCGCGTCATCGGATTGGCGCTGACGCCAGAGAAGCAAGATCAGCAAAACGTAGTCAAGCTAAAGGGCCTGTCAGTAGACAAGTGGCGCGATCTCGTCGACATGATCTACCAGGACCGGTACGACGCCGATCCCCGGCGGGTCGCAAAACTGCTCGGCAGCAAGGAGAAGGATGGTGAGGATGTCCAGGTCACTGCGGCCATCGCGAACATGGTTCGGGTGGTACGCGAGCTGCACGACCCGTCTAGCCAGCTATTGCGAGCGCTGAAAGCTGCTCTCGCCGACGGTAAACTCTGTGTAGTCGACATCTCCCAGATGCGCGGTCCGCAAGGATTGCAGCTGGCCGGCATCATCCTCAGCGACATCTTCGAGCACAACCAAGAACAGTTCACCGAAGCCGAACCACGCACCATTCCCACCATTGCCGTGGTCGAGGAAGCTCAATCAGTTCTTGGGGCATCGGCTAGCCGCGAGGATAGCCCGTTCGTCGCCTGGGTCAAGGAAGGCCGAAAGTACGACCTCGGTGCGCTCCTTGTCACCCAGCAGCCGGGCAGCATTCCCGCAGAACTCGTCAGTCAAGGTGACAACTTCTTCGTCTTCCATCTTCTTGCCGAAGGCGATCTTACTGCACTCAAACGCGCTAATGCGCATTTTTCCGGCGATATATTGGCCGCGTTGCTCAATGAACCCCTCGTGGGTCACGGCGTGTTCTGGTCTAGCGCACCCGGAACCGACGAGCATGCCAAGCCCTATCCCTTGTCGGTGCGCGTACTCGACTTCAATCAAGCCCACCAGCTGCTTGATGCCGCTTATGGGAGGACTGCGCTCGACAACTATGCCGCGAAACTGAGACAACGCTTCTCATCGGCAGTTTCCGCCGCAATCCAGCAGACATCTCTTGATAGCAGACCTCGAATTGATATCGATGAAACTGATGTCCCGGCTGAGCCCGTCGACGCTGATGCAACCTATCGTGCTGCCGCCATAGCGCGGCTTCGTGCTGACCGCGGCTTCCGGCACGAGATAACATCCGGCGGCATGTGGTGGTGGAAGGTTGCCCAGCGGCTAGACGGCTACGGCCCGGGTGAGGAGATCATTGGTGCGGGCGAAGGGTTCAAGTGGGGTATGAGCGTTGTAGAGCAGGCCCTGAATGCGATATTCCAGAGAGGCGGCTGGGAGAAGGAGCACCGGGAATACAAGGGCAACTCAAGGGTATGGGTGACGGCTGTTAGTGTGGACATCGTTAGCAGCGAGACGCAAGGCGACGCTGAACTGCCATTGTTATCAGTTTACGGTTACCTTGACCGCCGAGGCCGTGGCCCTGCGCCGCCGGCTATCACGACGTGGACGCCGTGCTGGTCACAGGTGCGCACTGATCCGTAGCGGAAAAGTGCAGTCAGCATGCGGATACCCCCACTGCCTGGCGGAGCCTAAGGATGTCAGGGACGCGATGCGAGACACGCATCAGACCGCGGGAGGCCGCCATGCCCATGATCGACGCCTACGCCAGCGCCGGCACCTTCGCCGACAAGCACCAGCTGGCGGTGGACCTGGCCAGCACGCTGATGCATATCGAGCAGGTGCCGGACATCCCGATGTTCCGCAAGAACACGGCGGCGTTCGTACACGACCTGCCGCCGGATTCGCTGTCCAACGTGGACGGGGACAGCAGCTACGTGCGGGTTCAGGTGCTCACCAACTTCGGTGCGCTGGACCGGGACAAGCAGCTCCAGGTGGTGCGGCAGTTCACCGACATCGTCGCCGCGGCCGCGGGCGACCCGACGCTGGCGGACCGGACCTGGGTGCTGCTCACCGAGGCTCCGGACGGCGGCTGGGGGCTGGCCGGGCATGCCAGCACCAACGCCGAGCTCATCGCCGCGGCGCGCGCCCAGATCGCCGAACTCGCCGCCGCCAAAACGGCAAGCGGGCCGGCAAATTAGACCGGCCCGCCCAGGAATGTGGCGACGTCACTAGCGAACTCGGCGTAATGCTGGAACAGGAACCCGTGGGCTGCGTCCGGGTAGACCTTGACGCGGGCCTGTGGAATCAGGCCCGCTAGCAGGTACGAATAGTGCGGCAAGATCATCGGATCGGCATCGCCGTTCGCGACGAACACCGGCACGTCGATAGCGCTCACTCTCTGCAGTAGTGAGTGATTCGGAATGCCCCAGGTGCAGACCGCGTCATACTGCGCCTCGCGCGTCGCCCAGGTTGTTGCTGCGTCTCGGTCCTGGGTTCTGGCGTACATGCGCTGCAGCGCCTCTTTGCCAGCTTGTCGGCTTGCCGGTGATGGCGCGAAGAACACGTCGAGGTATTCCTCGGGGCTGGTTTCGGGCGTGCCGATGGCCCCGATGACATCGGGGGCCCAGCCGTGCAGGCCGGCCGCGCCCTGCGGGGCTGAGGACGCCAGTATCAGTCTCCGGACGATCGCGGGCCTGGCCAGCGCGATTTCTTGCGCGATGAAGCATCTTGTGCCATCTGCTGGATTACGCTCGGCGTGGTTCCGGTTGAGCCGCCGACTCCGACGTTATCGAAGGTCACGACCCGGCGGGTCGAGGCTAGCGCGTCGATCAGCGCAGGATCCCAGCTGTCGAGATTCCCGCGGAAGTGCTGAAGCAGGACCAACGGTACCGCGCCGTCGCCCGCGTCGCGATACGCATAGTCGATGCCGTTCGCCGCACTGACCAGCTTGTTTGGAAGCTCCGAGTACGTATCCGGCATAGCTATTCCGCCTTTCCAAAAGTGGCTAAATGTTGACGGTGCCTGTGGATGAACTCCAGGAAGGACTGGTTGACCTCGTCGGCATGGCCAGGTGATCGCGTGCGGCGGTCAGCCGGCACGGTCTGACTATGCCGGCTGGGCCGGCCGGGGCGGTATCCGCAACGTGACTGCACTTCGAATCGTCACCGCCGCAGAGGGGCGTTTAGCCAGCTGCGCCGAGGCTGGCCGGGGCTGGGGAAAGTGCAGTCACTGTGCCGATACCCCGAGGCGGGCTCCGGGCCGCACCCTCAAGGCGGGGGAGTTGCCGGACAACGCCCCGATGCGCCCGGATGGGCGCTCACGGAAAAGCAGATCACCGTGAACATCACCCGAGCCGCGCGGTGCGGCAAGCTGCGCCTGATTATCCCGGGGATGACCGTGGCCATCGCCGGCTTGCTCATCTCCTTCAGCCCGATCGCCTCCGCCCACACCGACGCCCACACCGACGCCCACACCGACGCCCGGACCGCCCCGGCCGGCGGCCCTAAGCCGACTATCGTGCTGGAGCACGGCGCCTGGGCCGACAGCGGCAGCTGGGATGCCGTCACGGCACGGCTGCAAGCCGATGGGTACACCGTCGATGTCCCGCCCAACCCGCTGCAGGGCCTGCCCTACGACTCCGCGTTCCTGACCGACTTCCTGCACAGCATCTCCGGACCCATCATCTTGGTCAGCCACTCCTACGGCGGAGCGGTCATCACCAACGCCGCCACCGGCGATCCCCAGGTCCTGGCCCTGGTCTACGTCTGATGCCTTCGCGCCCGCGCAGGGCCAGACCATCGCCCAGCTGCTGGCCGCCTACCCTGGCTCGTGCGCCGCTCCAGCCAACCTGACGGTGGTGCCGTTCCCGGACGCCCCGGCCGGCGTCGGGGATGCCTACATCGAGCAGAGCGTCTTCCCGTCCTGCATGGCCAACGGCCTGCCCGCCGCCGAGGCCCAGGTCCTGGCCGCCACCCAGCGGCCACTGGCCACCATCGCGCTGACCCAGCCGACCGGCGTCCCGACCTGGGAGACCATCCCGTCCTGGGCCGTGGTCGGCACCGCCGACCACGCCATCCCCCCGGCGCTGCAGCTGGCCATGGCCAAGCACGCGCACGCTCACATCACCGAGATCAACGCCCCTCACCTGTCCATGATCTCCGACCCCGGCGCCGTCACCAGTGTCATCCTGCAGGCCATCCACGCCACCAGTTAACCCACGCCGACCGGCCGACGGCGCCCAGCCCCACGGGGGCGGGCGCCGTCGGCGTCAGTAGCACGCCCCACACGGACCGGTCAGCACCGTAGATATGACACGACCATGCGGTGTGCGCGGGCGCGATCATCAGAGACATTGGGTGCACCGGGGCGAGTACCGCAGACCCGCGAGGATCCGCGGGGGCCGACTGGCCGGCCGGCGGGCCGACTGGCCGGCCAGCACCACAGCCCCGCCTGCCCATAGCCGGGAGGGAGCGCCGAATGAGCCACACGCTTGAGTCGCACCCCGGCGCGGGGGCGTGGCCGGGCGACCTGGCCCGCGGTCCGCTGGTCGGCAGGGACGCGGAGCTGTCCCTGCTGCGTGGCCTGGTTGACCCCAGCCCGGCGGCAAGCCGCGTACTGGTCGTCATCGGTGACGCCGGCGTAGGCAAGAGCGTGCTCCTGGCGGACATGGCGCAGCGAGCCCGGTCGGCGGGGCTGCGAGTGCTGGAGGTCACAGGCCGGGAATCCGAAACGGACCTGGCTTTCGCCGCCCTGCATCAGCTTCTTCGGCCGGTCGTGGACAGCGCGGTCGACCTGCCAGCGCGGCAGAGCAAGGCACTACGCGGTGCTCTCGGCCTTACCGCGGAGGCTGTCCCCGCCGACCGGCTGCTGACCGGAATCGCGGCGCTCACCCTGCTGTCCGGGATCTCGGAAACCTCCCCGCTACTCGTGATCGTTGACGACGCGCACTTGCTTGATCGCAGCTCCCTGGACGTGCTTTCCTTCGTCGGCCGCCGCCTCGGCGCTGAGCGCGTGGTGCTGGTCCTGAGTGGGCGAGGCCCGGCACCACTGGCCGGCCTGAACTCAGGCTTTCCCGAGCTGCGGCTTGAGGCGCTGCTGGCCGCAGACGCGAACCGGCTGCTGGACTTCCAGCCGCATCCGCCGCGCGGACGCGCCCGCGCCCAGGTCCTCGCCCAGGCGGCTGGCAACCCCTTGGCCCTGATCGAGCTAGCCAAGGTGATCGCCGCCGATCCCTGGCTGGGACGTCGCTGGGGCGCCGAGCCGCTACCCCTGAGCCGCCAGCTCGCGACCGTATTCGCCACCCGATTCGCGGGCCTTCCCGGGCCGACGCGGGCCGCGCTGCTGCTGGCCGCCATCGCCGACGGCCCAGGTTCCAGCGCGGACGCAGGGGGCACGTCCGGGCTCGTGGTTGACGTGCTGGCCCCGGCCGAGCGGCTGGGCCTGGTCACGGTGAACCGGTCAGGGCTGCAGTTTTCCCATCCCCTGGTCCGCTCGGCCATCTACCACACCGCGCCGTTCGCAGAGCGCGCTGCCGCGCACCGCCGGCTGGCCGACGTACACCAGGACCAGCCCGACCGGCAGGCGTGGCACCTGGCCGCCGCCGCACTCCAACCCGACGAACAGGTCGCGTCGCTCCTTGAGGCCACCGCCGCCCAGGCGCAGCGCCGAGGCGGCGCGGCAGCGGCGGCGCTGGCGCTGGAGCGCGCCGCCCAGCTGAGCCCGGACCCTGAGGAGCAGGCCAGGCGGCTGATATCGGCCGCCTCGGTCGCCGTGGCCACCGGCCAGGCGGACTGGGTCGAAGATCTGGCCGGCCGGGCCCTGGCCATCACCGCGGACCCGGACCGGCAGATCGCTGCCCGCCGGGCGGTCGGCTGGGCCCTGGCCTGGACCAGGCAGCATGTCGCTGCGCTGTCGGTCCTGATCGCCGTCGCGGAACAGGCCTCGGCTGCCCGCCCGGCCCTGGCCTGGGGCGCCCTCGGGACGGCAGCGGCCGTTGCCTACCAGTCCGGCACCCCGGCCAGTCGCCAGGCCGTCGCCCGCACCCTGGAACATCTCCAGCGAGCACGGCAGCCACCACCTGCTGGCGCCGTGCCATCCGCGGACTTCGACGCGCGGCAGATCTGGATCAAGGCCAGCATCAATCCGTTCGCCGGCCGAAGCCAGCTCGTCCCGCGCCTGCACCGCCTCACCGGCGCGGCGCTCGACGACCCGTCCGTGCCTGGAGCCGCCGCGTGGCTCCTGGACGAGCCCGAGCTGGCGGCCGAACTGCTCCACGAAGCCGTGCACCGGCTACAGGCCTCCGGCGTCCGCGGCGCCAGCGGCGCTGCGCTGTCCGCGCTCGGCTGGACCTACGTCGACATCGGCCGCTGGGACGACGCCCTGGCCGTCTGCGCCCAGGCCAGCGACCTGGCCGAGGCCTACCAGATGGATCTCGTGGCGGCGGCCGCCGACGTGACCGTAGCCACCGTCCTGGCCGCCCGCGCCGATCCGGCCGCGGCGCGCGCCGATCCGGCCGCGGCCCGCGCCCACGCGGCTAGCGCCCTGGCCCGCATCGATCCGGCGCAAAGCCGGGGCGTCACCGCCCGGGCCTGGCATGCGCTCGGTATCGCCGCCCTCGCCGCCGGCGATCACCTGATGGCCTACGGTCAGCTCCGCCAACTGTTCTACCCCGACGGCAGCCCGCTGCACTACCACGTCTCCTACCTCGGCGCCGCCGACCTCGCCGCCGCCGCGGTCCGGGCCGGCCGCCAGCTGGAAGGCCGCGACGTCCTGGACCGCGCGCTGCGCCACCTGGACGGGACACCATCGCCCCGGCTGGACCAGCTGCTGGCCCGGGCCTGCGGCCTACTCGCCGACCCGGCCAGCGCCGAACCCCACTTCGACAAGGCCCTATCCGACCAGACCGGGCAACGCTGGCCATTCGAGCGAGCCCAGCTCCAGCTCGACTACGCCGAATGGATGCGGCGCCGCCGCCGGATCAACGACGCCAAGCCCCTGCTCATCGCCGCCGTGGACACCTTCCAGCGACTCCGGGCCAGGTCCTGGGCGCAGCGCGCGGAAACCGAACTGCGAGCGTGCGGGGTCGCCATCCCCGATCCGCCCGATCCGCCCGGCGCCCTGGCCGAGCTCACTCCGCAGCAACGCCAGATCATCCACCTGGCGAGCGATGGCCTCACCAACCGCGAGATCGCCGACCGGCTCTACCTTTCCCCGCGAACGGTCAGTTCGCACCTGTACCGCTCCTATCCCAAGCTAGGCGTCGCCGGCCGCCATCAGCTACGCGACCTGATCACCCGGGCCGGAGCCCGCCCGACAGCAGATCCTGGCCGGCCGCAGATCCCCGGCCGACAGGAGCTTAAGGACTCGCCGTGAGCAGCGCGGCGACCGCGATCTCGGCCTCCGAGGCGGCCGGGAGAACGGCCGGGAGTGCGGGGATGGCGGGAAGCTGGCCGTCGGATTCGTAGCGGCCGATCAGCCGTGGATCGATGTAGGACGCGCGGGTCACCGTCGGGGTGTCTCCGAGCCAGCCCGCCACCTCCCGAACGCCGGCGGCGATGACCCTTTGGCGGGTCCGGGCGGCCGGCGAGGGTCCCGCGTTCGCCAGCACCAGCGCCATCAGCACGGTGGCATTCCAGGTGCGGAACTCCTTCGCCGTGAAGTGGCCGCCGGCCCGCGCGGCAATGTAGCTGCTCACGTCGTGCGAGCGCAGGGGCTGCCAAGCGCCGCCGTGCTCCCAGCAGAACAGCGTGTCGAGGCCGTTGCCGCTGCGGGCCAGCGCCCGCACCGTTGGCAAGATGGCCGCATCGGTGACGGTGACCGCCCGGTGCTTTCCCTCCTTGGCGGTGTAGTCGAACGTCACGGCGTCCCGCGTCACCCGGACATGCCGCTTCTCCAGCGTGGTCGCGCCGTAATGATGGTCCAGCTCGGCGTACTTCTCGCCGCCGATGCGGAACAGGCCGAGGTCGATCAGCCGGACGGCGCTGGCCACCACCCGGTCCCGGTCGAGCACTCGGCGCTTGAGGTCCTGCAAGGCGGCCGTCCGCAGCGCCGGCAGCGCCCCGGCGAACCGCAGCATATGAGCAAACTTCTGGGCATCTCGCTGCTCTCGCCACAGCTGGTGGTAGCGGTACTGGGTCCGGCCCCGGCTGTCCACGCCGGTGGCCTGGATGTGCCCCAGCGGGTCCGGCGAGACCCACACGCTCGTCCAGGCGGGCGGGATCGTCAGCGCGGCGACGCGCAACAGCGTCTCGGCGTCCGTGAGCTCCGTGCCGGACGGGTCGAAGTACCGGAAACCCTCGCTGGTCCTTGACCGGGTGATGCCCGGACTACGCAGATCGCTGCGCACCAGCCCGGGAACCGCGGCCGCCGCCGATACGTCCAGGCTCATCGGAATCGCGGCGTGGAGACCCCGGCCTTCAGGCCGGGAAGGAGACGCCGCTTCACCTCCCCGGAAATGTCAGCACCATCCGATAGCGTGTTCGCATGTCCCGGTACCGGCTCAGCCCCACACCCGCGCAGGAAGCGGTGCTGCGGGACCACTGCGGCCACGCCCGGTACACCTGGAACCTGGCCGTCGAGCAGCACTCCCACTGGCGCCCGGGCCGCAAGAGCGCGCCGGGCTACCTGTGGTCCCGGACGGTACCCCCGGACGCGAAGTCTTACCGGGTGACGATGGACCGCGCGGGCCGCTGGCATGTCGCCTTCGCCGTGATCCCCGCGCCGGTTCCCGCCCCCGGTAACGGCCAGACGGTGGGCATCGACCGGGGAGTGGCGGTCTCCGCGGCCAGGCACGCGATCGCCCGGCTGAAGGTCCGGGAGACGGACCGGCGCAAGGACTGGGCCGAGAAGACCAGCACCAGCATCGCGCGCAGGTTCGACCTGATCCGGGTCGAAGACCTGCAGATCACGAACATGACCCGGTCCGCGAAAGGCACCCGGGAGAACCCGGGCCGCAACGTCCCGTAGAAAGCCGGGCTGAACCGGGGGATCCTGGCCTCGGGGTGGGGCTTGCTGGTGCGCCGGCTGGAGGACAAGGCCCCGGGCCAGGTGGAGAAGATCAGTCCCGCGTTCACGAGCCAGCGGTGCTCGGCGTGCGGGCAGGTGGACCGGGACTCGCGTGAGAGCCAAGCCGTGTTCCGGTGCACTGCCTGCGGTTTCACCGGTAGCGCGGATGTGAACGCGGCCATCAACATCGCGGCGGGGCACGCCGTGACTGCGCGGGGAGGCGACGGGGTTACCC
>Ga0302325_10010394_pt1 | contig 20189 bp, 14 predicted proteins | sample Palsa_T0_2_FD_201948 | JGI IMG/M metagenome (GOLD analysis project Ga0302325, IMG submission 201948) | Peat permafrost microbial communities from Stordalen Mire near Abisko, Sweden - Palsa_T0_2 | ecosystem: Environmental > Terrestrial > Soil > Palsa > Peat permafrost | place: Sweden: Abisko...
CATTCCGGTGGTTTCGAATTTTCGGCCGGCGGATATGGTGGCTGGCGGACAAGGCGCGCCGCTGGTGCCGCTGCTGGACTTGGTGCTCTTCCGGCGTCGGAAGCGTGGACGTATCTTGCAGAATATAGGCGGGATAGCCAATATGACGGCGATTCCTCCCGCAGCTGCGGCGGATCGGGTGCTGGCCTTCGATTGCGGGCCGGGAAATATGGTGATCGACGCACTGATGCAGGAGCTTTACGGTAGGGCGATGGACCGGGACGGCGCTGTGGCTGCAACTGGAACGGTGCTTAAACCATTGTTGGATAAGGCTTTACGGAACACATTCTTCTCGAAACCGCTGCCCAAGACGGCTGGGCGCGAGCAATTTGGGCGGGAATTTGCCGCGAAGTTCCTGGCCGATTGCCGACCGTTGAGCAAGCGCAAGCAGGACGCAATTGCGACGGCTACGGCGCTGACCGCTCACTCAATTGCGCAGGCTTACGGCAGGTTTGTTGCTGAATCCATGGGAGTTGCGCCTGTAGACTACATTGTTTCCGGGGGTGGGGCGCGGAACGCAACGCTGATGGCGCAGCTTGCCGAGGCGCTGAAGCCGTACCGCTGTCAAGTGAGTTCGATCGACGGATTTGGATTGCCTGCGGAGGCGAAAGAGGCAGTGGCGTTTGCGCTGCTGGCCTGGCAGACGTGGCATCGGAGGCCTGGGAATGTGCCCTCGGCGACGGGCGCGGCGAGGCCTGCGATTCTGGGGCAGGTGACGTATGTTTAGGCGCAGACGGAGCCTGCCTTGGACGCAGTGCTCCCAGGTCTCAGAATCGAGACCTGGGGCACCCGCATTTTTTTGCCTTGCGATGTTGGCTTTGTTTTGTTCGGGTTGCCATCACGCGCCGGAACTGCCGCGGGATACTGTCGTCTTCCTGATCGAGAGCAGTCCTACGAGCCTCGACCCGCGCGTGGGGATCGACGCGCAGTCCGAGCACATCGACGAATTGCTCTTCGATGGGTTGCTGGAGCGGGACGCGAGTTTCCAGGTTTCACCGGGATTGGCGGAGCGGTGGGAGCAGCCCGATCCGCTAACGGTGGTGTTTCATCTGCGCTCTGGAGTGCAGTTCAGCGATGGACGGCCGTTGACGGCGCGGGATGTGGTGTGGACGCTGGATTCGATGCGGGACGGAACGATGATCACCGCGAAATCGGGAACTTATGCCTCGGTGGCCAGCGTGGAAGCTACTGATTCCGCGACAGTTGTGGTGCATTTGAAGACGCCGGACAATTTTCTGCTGGTGAACTTGACTTCGCCGGCGTTTGGAGTGGTTCCATTTGGAAGCGGGCGCAATTTCTGGCAGCATCCGGTCGGCACGGGGACATTCCGGTTTGTGAGCCAGGAGATCGACAAGGAAGTGGTGATCGAGCGCAATCCTAAGAGTTGGGAACCGGCGACCGGAAACATCGAGCGGGTACGGTTTGCGGTGGTTCCCGACCCGACGACGCGGGCGCTGGAATTGCGCAAGGGTTCGGCTGATTTGGAGAGCAATTCCCTGCCGCCGGATATGCTGCCGGTGCTGGCGGCGGACAAGAATCTCGCGGTGGACAGCGTGGGCGGGACGCAGGTGCAGTACATTACGTTCAACGCGACGGACCCGATACTTCGCGATGCGCGGGTACGGCAGGCGATTGCCTGCTCGATCGATATTCCGCTGATTTTGAAGACGTTGCAGGCGGGGCGGGCGCAGCCGACGGTGAGTTTGCTGCCGGAGAAGCATTGGGCGTGGACGGGGAATGTGGCGCGGTATGCGTACGATCCGAATCGGGCGAAGGCTTTGCTGGATGCGGCCGGATACCGGCGCGGGGCGGATGGATTTCTCATGCATCTGACGATGAAGACCAGCACGGATGAGGGCACGCGGCAGTTGGCGGCCACGCTGCAACAGGAACTGGCGCAGGTTGGAATCGACCTGGCGATTCGGAGCTATGAAGCGGCGACGTATTTGCAGGATCTGACGCGAGGCTCATTTCAGATGTATGCGTTGCGCTGGGTGGGCGGGAACGAGCAGCCGGATATTTTTGGATATGCATTCAGCACGGCGCGGATTCCGCCGAAAGGAGCCAATCGCGGGCGCTATCGCAATCCTCAACTGGATGCACTGCTGGACGATGCAGCGCGTTCCACGGACCAGGAACGGCGCAGGGCGGACTATGTTGAGGCGCAGCGGATATTGGCGCGGGAGTTGCCGGCATTCAACCTTTGGTACAAGGATTCCATCGTGGTACACAACCTGCGACTGAGCGGAATTGACCTTAGTCCTTCCGGCAGCTTTGCCTTTCTGCGCACGGCCAGAGTGCAAATGTAACGTTTTGTTACAAATGCAGATACAAATCGTTACGAAGGAAACGGTAAACTTTCCGTTTCGGGTACTCGTCTAGTAGGCAGGAACGAGCGCGACCCGCAATTCGCGGAATAGTTGCGCGCAATATCCTTCCTCCATTTGCTCCCGATTTGCTGAGGATGAGGAACGGTCGACCTTGATTCGGAGAAGCTATGCACTCAAAGTTCAGGAATTTGAAAGCACTTAATTCGGCGGGATGCGCACTTTTGGTTTTCTGTGTATCCGGAATGGGTGCGGTTGCGACGTTAACTTCATCGCCTGCGGCGCTGGCACAGGCTGCGCCGGCGGCGAACCGGTTTGTGGGAACGATCACGGCATCGGCTCCCGGCACATTGACGGTGAAGACCGATGGCGGCGTGGAGCGGAAGGTGACGGTGCCGGATGGCGTTCGCATCCAGCGGATTGCGCCGGGAGCGAAGGATCTGAGCAGTGCGGCGACGATTCAGTTTACCGATCTGGCGGTTGGGGACCGGGTGTTGGTGCGCCTGGCTCCAGAGCCGGCTACCGATCCGGTAACGGCGATTTCGATCGTGGCGATTCCGCAGGCGGATCTGGCGCAGAAGCAGCAGCAGGAGCGCGAAGACTGGCAGAAGAACGGCGTTGGCGGACTGGTGAAGAGCGTGAACGCGGGGACCGGCGAGGTGGTGGTTGTCTCTGGCGCGGGCGCTACGCAGAAGACGATCACTCTGCATGTGACGCCGACGACGCTGTTGAAGCGGTATGCGCCGGATTCGGTGGATTTCGACAAGGCGCAGCCGGCGCCGATTGAGACGATTCAGGTGGGCGACCAACTGCGGGCGCGGGGCACGAAGAGCGCGGATGGCATGGAGTTGTCTGCGGTTGAGGTGGTTTCCGGGGGCTTTCGGAATATTTCAGGCGTGATTGGGTCGATCGACCAGGCGGCGCAGACGATCACGCTGAAGGATTTGATCACCAAGCAGACCGTGACGGTGCATGTGAAGCCGGATGCGCAGATGCGCAAGCTGCCGGATGAAATGGCCAAGGCGCTGGCGTCGATGACCAAGCCGGCCGGTGAAGGCAGCGCGGCGGGATCAGGAGCACCGCAAGGTGGCGCCGGACAGGGCAGCAGGCCGGCTTATGCCGGACCAGCGGGGCAATCCGGGGGCGGACAGGGACGCGGGCAGGGACGGCGTGGAGGCGGCGGCGATTTGCAGTCGATGCTGAGCCGTGCGCCGGCGATCCATCTGTCGGATTTGCAAAAGGGCGAGGCGGTGATGCTGGTCTCTACCCAGGGCTCCTCGGAAGTAACGGCGGTGACTCTGCTGGCGGGCGTTGAGCCGCTGTTGCAGGCTCCTGCATCGACGCAAAACATGCTGCTTTCGAACTGGAGCATGAGCTCCGGGGGCGCTGAAGCAGCTCAGTAAGGCTTTTTTCTTTCTCTTTCTATTTAGGATATGGGGGATTCGTGTACTCAAAACTGTGCTATTTTCTTGCTGTTCCGTTGATTGCCACATCGCTGGCGGGGACTGGGGCGGCGCAAACTACGACTCCGGTGACGCCGGCACAGGCTCCGCCTGCTTCTGCCGCTGCGCAGACCGGGCTGGCGACGATTCGCGGCAAAGTTGCCGATCCAACGGGCGCGTTGATTCCCGGCGTCTCGATTACCGTGAGCAACAACAAGGGGCAGACGGTGGCGACGGGAACCGCGGACGCGTCTGGCAGTTATGAGCTGCATGGCGTGGCGCCTGGGACGTACGCGATCACGGCGACGTTCCAGGGATTTGCGCCCTTTGTTACGCAGGGCATCGTTTTGGGCGCAGGCCAGGCGAAGCGCATCGACATTACGATGGCGATTGAGACGACGCAGCAGACGGTGACGGTTTCGGATGACACGCCGACGGTCAGCATTGAGGCGGACAACAACGGCAACGCGATGGTGATCAAAGGTAAGGATCTGGAGGCGCTTTCGGACGATCCGGATGAGCTTTCGGATGAATTGTCGGCATTGGCCGGCCCCTCTGCCGGTCCCAATGGCGGACAGATTTACATCGATGGATTTACGGGCGGACAGCTTCCGCCAAAGTCTTCGATTCGCGAGATTCGCGTGAATCAGAATCCCTATTCGGCGGAGTACGACCGGCTGGGCTTTGGGCGTATTGAGATTCTGACCAAGCCGGGAACGGACAAGCTGCATGGTCAGTTTTTCATTCTGGGCAACGACAGCTCATTCAATACGGAAGACGAGTTCTCACCCAGCCACGAGCCTTACTACAGCTACCAGTACAACGGTACTGTCAACGGTTCGCTGTCGAAGACCGCGTCGTTTTTCATCTCGGCGGAGCATCGGACGATCGACAATCTCAGTGGATATAACGCAGTGGCTGGCGGGTGCCCGGTGAATGCAGATTGCCCAGCGCTGCCTGGCACGCTGGCGTACGCTTCAAGCGGCGCCATCGCAAATCCGCGTTCGCGCACCAATATCTCGCCTCGATTCGACTTTCAGTTTGGCGCGAAGAACACGCTTACGATGCGCTATCAGTACTATCACGACGGGGAATCGGGCAATCTTGGCAATACGGCGCTGCCGAGCGCGGCGACCGGGGTAACGACCAACGACAACAACCTGCAGATCAGCGATACCGAGATTATCAGCGACAAGATTGTGAACGAGTCGAAGTTCCAGTATGACCGGGCGATCGCAGATACGAGTTCAGTGAGCAGTGCGCCGTCGATCTCGGTGAGCAGCGGGTTTTCCGCAGGAGGCAGCGGGTCGCAGAGTGTCCACGATCATACGGATCGGTGGGAGTTCGACAACATGACCACGATGTCGATTGGGGCTCATGCGGTTAAGTTTGGCATGCGGGTACGGGACAGCCGGGATGCGAACTTTGCGGACTCCGGCTTCAACGGCACGTTTACCTTTTTGGGCTACTCGAATTATGCCGCGGCAGTGGCATCGCCGGCTAGCGCGGCGCCTACCCAGCTCAACTATTCAACCGGCACGGAGAGCGTGGTGGCGAACGTCTTCGACGGCGCGGCCTATGTGCAGGATGACTGGAGAGCGAATTCGCGGCTGACGCTTTCCGGCGGTCTGCGCTGGGAGTCGCAGAACCATGTAGCCGACCACAGCGACTGGGCCCCGCGCTTTGCGCTGGCATATGCGCTGGACGCGAAGGGCAAGAAGCCGGCAAAGACCGTGTTGCGCGCTGGATACGGCATTTTCTATGACCGCATGCCAATTGCCGACTTTCTTACGATCAACCGGTCGGTGGCGCAGACGCAATACACGCTGTTGAATCCTAGCGGAGCGTGCTTTGCGGCAAGCTTGACGTCATTCAACACATCGGAATGTGGCAGCGGCTCTGCCAACGGCCGCACGACTTACTCGGTCTCGCCTAACTATCATTCACCTTATGCGCAGCAGATCGGCGCGAGCATTGAGCGCCAGGTGAACAAGGTACAAACGGCTACGGTGACCTATCTGCATTCTCAGGGCGAACATCAGTTGGTGCAGTATGACACCCTTGCACCCCAGCCAGGGTCTGACGATCTTTTCACGCTGCCGACCAGCTACCAATACCAATACCAGTACTACACGGGAAGCATCTACCGGCAGGATCAGTTGATTGTGAATACGAATGCCAGGTTCAGCCCCAGCTTGAACGTCTTTGGGTTCTACACGTTCAGCGTGGGCCATACGGAAGGCGCGGGCGGTACGGCGGTATCGAGTTCTTATCTGGTTCCTACCGAGGGAGTCAAGCCGGATTATGGACGCGCGGCCTTTATCTCGCGCAATCAGGTGTTTCTGATCGGCAACTATGTCGGTCCGTGGGGGCTGCGCTTCAATCCGTTTCTGGTTGCCAACTCCAACAAGCCATTTAACCTGACCATCGAGGGCGATCCGTACAACGACGGACTCTACACTCATCGCCCGGGACTCGTAGGAAGTTCCAATTGCACGGCGGAGTCGACTCGATATGTGGAGATCAGCAAGATTGGCTGCCTGGATACGGAGCCTAACCTGAACCCCTTCGCGGAAAAACTGGTTGCCAACAACGCCGGGAACGGACAGGCGGCGGTTGCGTTGAATCTGCGCATCAGCAAGCTGTTCGGCATTGGACCGAAGATCGGCAACACGACTGGCGGGCAGGATGGCGGACCGCCTCCGGGCGGTGGACCTGGTGGCGGCGGCGGTGGTGGTGGTGGTGGTGGCCGCGGCGGTGGACCTGGCGGCTTTGGGCCGGGCGGATTTGGCGGCGGTGGAAGACCGGGAGGCGGTGGGGGACCGGTGAACACGCGGAAGTACAGCCTGACTATGAGCGCGAGCCTCAACAACCTGTTCAACGATGTTTCTTACGGAGCGCCGAACGGGACGGTTACCGCTCCATATACGCTGGACACGACCGATAACAAGCTTGTCCCGCAGCAGAGCAACTTTGGGAAGTTCAGCAGCTTGCAGGGCGGAATCTTCTCGCAGGGTACGGCAACGCGCGTGGTTCGTTTGCAGGCTGTGTTCAGCTTCTAATTTGTTTTATGCGATTCGAGTGCGGGGCCCTGATGGGTCCCGCATTTGTTTTTCTGCGAGCGAGAAATGCCCGCGGCGGCGAAGAGGCAAAGGATGGGCATGACCGGCAGGCGATAGCGGCCTACGGCTTGGGCACCTCCAGAGATGAGCAGGAAATAGAGGGCGATTCCGAAGAGACTGAATACTGCGATTCGGTTTTGCCGCGCACGCCAAAGTCCGCGGACGGCCAGCGCGTAGAGGACGATCAGGAAGGCTTCAAGAGCGCACATCAGGAGCGTGATGCCGGGGTGATCCAAGGCAATGCGGCGGATGGATTTGGGTATGCCCTGGTTGAGGATGCGGTGTGGCATGGAGTCTGGATTGGGGTAGATTCCGAGCAGTTGCAGCCATTCTGTGGCGCAGGGGGACAAGGCTACTACGGCAACGCCTTTCAGATGCGACTTGAGGTAGAGGGCTGGATGCTGAGTGAGGATCTGCGTGGATTGAGTACGCATGAAATGCAGGCGCTCGGAGCGGGTCCAATTCACTTGCTCCGGGTGTCGGGCGAGATAGCTGGATTCGTCCGGGTAACCGACTAGCTTTTGCTCGGATTCGAGAGAAATGTGCTGTAACTCAGCGATAACTTCGGCGGATTGGAAGAAATAGAGGTTCTTTTCGACGATTGAGGAGAAGCTGTTGTAACCGGTTTCGATTGCGTTGCGGACTTGCCATGCGGCGAGCCACGGGATAAGGCTGAGGAGCAGGACTGCGGGGGCTTTCCAGCGGCGAACCGGGTTAGGGGCTGCGATAGCCAGTCCCGCGGCGAGAAAGAAGCCTAGATAATACGAAACCGGGCGGACGAAGGTTGCCGCGGCTAGCAGGATGCCTGAGACTGCGAGATAACTCAGTTTAAAGGCAGATTGGAAGGCCAGGAGCCTTTCGATGGCTAAGAGCAGGAGCAGAACGGAGAGCGTCTCCGGCATGATGCGGACGGTGTAAAGAATAGCGAGCGGTTCGAGGGCGTAGAGCCACGCGGCGCGGATGCCGATGTTGCGATTGGGATAGAGATGGTCTGCGATTTTGCGGAGGACCAGCATTGAGGCTAACGAAAGCAGGATTTGCGCTGCTACTGTCAGCAGCGCGTTTCCGAAGGCCATGCCGGTGAGCATGGCGAAGATTGGATAGCCGGGGGTGCGGTCGATTTCCGGTTGACCGGCTGAGGAAAAGATGCAGTGGAGGATTAGATTGCGGCCGGGTTCGAGATAGCTGGCGGTGTCGCCCTGGGTCATGATTTGCGTGCCGGTGCGGGCGTAGGTTGCTGCCACCAGCGCCAGGCGCAGGAGTGCGGCGACGAGGAGCGGTGCGCGCATGGCGCGGTCGCGACGGAGGGCGCTGGCGAGGCTTTTCATGGTGCTTTTCCAGCTAAGATCTCTCGATAGAATTGCTCCCATTCTTCGGCTTTGACGGGCATGGAGTAGTGCATCTGGATGCGGCGGCGGGCGTCGCGTTGCATGGTCTTACGCTCTATTTCCGGCATGGACATGGCTGTGAGCATCGCATCGGCGAGCGCGGCACTGTCCTCTGGCGGGACGATCAGGCCGGCGTCACCGATCAGTTCGCGCACGCCGCCCACATCGGTAGCGACGATGAGTTTTTCCATGGCCATGGCTTCTCCGACAGCGAGCGGCATGCCTTCCCACACGGAGGAGAGGACGAAGCCGTCTGCGGCATCGAGAAGATTGGGAATGTCGTGACGCAGGCCGAGGAATTCTACGGCTTCGGCGGGCTCGCCCGTAAAGTCCGCGGCGTCACCTTCGCCCGCGATCCACAGGCGAGAAGTGGGATTGCTGCTATGCACGTGTGCGAATGCGCGGAGCAGGCTGGGGTAGTCCTTGGCGGGGACCAGGCGGCCGACTGCGAGCCACAGGAATGCTGTGCCAAAGCTGTTTTCGGCGCGCATGCGTTTGCGGCGGGCGCGGTCGGGCGCGAATTGGTCGGTGTCGATGCCGTTGGTGAGTACGGTGATCTTGCTGGCAGTAACTGCGTGGAGGCGGATGAAGCGATCCGCCGCGGCGGCGCTGACGGCGGTGATGCGTTCTGCAAGGGGGTCGGTGGCGCGGTAGAGCAACATGCGGTGCCAGCCGCCTTCGTTGACGTTGTGGATGGTGTTGAGCACACTGGGGCGCAACGGAGTGCTGCGCAACATGGGGACGAGCAGGCGGGCGAAGATGTTGGCCGGGAAGGTGTGACTGTGCAGGATGTCGGGGCGGAACAGGACGAGGAAGTCGCGGGCGAAACGCAGGCCGCGGCCGATGCCAAGCGGGGTTTTGCGCATGTTGAGGCGCATGACGGGAAGTTTTACGGGCCACTCCTCGTCGGTGTGCTTGAGGACGAGGATGGCGACGACGTGGCCTTTGGCGGCCATGCGCTCGGCGAGGGCTACGACTTGCTTTTCCGCTCCGCCGATGCCGAGGGAGGTGAGGAGGTAGAGGATTCGCACAGGCCTCGGACCCGCATTGGAATCGAATGCTTAGTTGCGGATGTCGAAATCATATCCTGTCTGGATGAAGTGCCGAGACTAGCTCTCGGACTTGCCGTAGAAATGGCGCACCAGCGTATCAACAGCGAGATAGCCGGGGCCGAGAATCAAGATGAGAAGCGTGGCGAACCAATCGTTGTAGGCTGTGGCTGCCTGGAACTTGTCGGGGTCGCTGAGGATTGCGGCGAAGGCTTCGGGTTCGGCCACCAGAAACGCTACGGTCATGTTCGCAAACAGCAGGAAGGCGAAAAGCCGGGTGCCGAGGCCGAGCGCGAAGCATGCGCCGCCGACAAGCTCCAGCAGCGACACGCCGAGGGCGGTCATATGAGGCTGGGGAAGATTCAACGTAGCGAAGTAGCCGGTGACTTTGTCCAGATTATGCAGCTTTCCCCAGCCATCCTGGGCCAACTCAAAGCCCCAGTAGAGGCGAATGGCCAACAATAATGGGCTCTTGAGGTAATCCAGCAGCTTGACGGCGGAGTAATGCAGTTTTGCGATTCGTTGCATCATGCTTTATCTTCCAGCTTTCTTAACTTTTCAGACGACAGTTACCGGTGCGCAGAGCCAGCCTAGCTGCGCCCAGGTGGCGAACCATTGCTGCACTTCACGGATCTGGGACGTGGCGCTGAGGCGCGTGTCTGTGAAGGCGCTTTCCAGGGCTTCTGCCAGGGTGTGGCCGGCGCGGAGGGAGGCGAGGGTGCGGTATTCGGGCTGGGTGAGGCGCTTGTAGTAGAGCGAGTAGTCGACGCGATGAATGGCCAGCCAGGTGGCGTATCTTCGCAGGCGCAGGGGAGTAAAGTCCTCGTCCTCATCTGCTTCGGGACGCGCACCGGCTTCGCTCGATTCCCTTCTCTGGCGTTGGTGCATGTCGAGGACGAGGTCGTCGGCTGGATAGTCGAGCGCGAGCAACTGGACGTAGGGTTGCAGGGCGAGTTGCGGATTGGCGCCGAGGGCGGCGATTTCTTCGAGTTTCAGGGGCGGGAATTCGGCGTTGTCGAAGGCTTCAATGCAGGCCCATTCGACGCCGATAACATCGAGCGCTAATTTGATTTTGCGGCCGGCGACTTGGGGATTTTGAGTTAGCCACGAGGATAACTTCGAGCCTAAGTTGCGCAGGGTGAAGGAGCGACTGGGATGAGCGGCCAGATAGGCGTTCATGAGCGCCTGGAAGCGGTCGGGGCCGACGACGGCGCGCAGCGCGGGAAAATCTTCGTGGAAGGCGGTTTGCAGGCGAAACCAGTACTGGCGGTTGTAGATTTCGAGGCGCTCAAAGGCGGTGAGGCGGCTGTTGGGGGCGATGAATTGGCCAACGACTTCCTCCATCGGGCGGCCTTGCCAGCGGCCGGTGGTGTCGCGCGGCTGCATCTCTTCTTGATCGGTGAGGGGCTGCATGACGGCAGCGGCCATGGTGCGCTGGAGCTCTTCGAGATTCATCGCGCGGCTCCTGTGAGCTGGGGTTCTTCGGATTTTGCCGGGATGAGGTACTTTTCGGCTTTGCGCGCTTCGGCCCAGACTTCTTCAAAGGAAGGGATATGGTCGTCCCATTCGAGCAGCGTAGGAGTGGGGCCGCAGCGCTCGATGGCGCGGGCGTAGAGCTGCCAGACGGGATCTATGACGGGGTGGTCGTGGGTGTCGAGAATGTATTTTTCGTAGCGCGTGTGGCCGGCGACGTGGATCTGCGCTACGCGCTCGGCGGGGATGGCGTTGACGTAGTCCATGGGCGCGAAATCGTGGTTCACAGAGGAGACGTAAATGTTGTTTACGTCGAGGAGAATGCCGCAGTCGGCGCGTTCGACGACTTCGTTGAGGAACTCCCACTCGGACATTTCAGAATCCACGAATTCGGCGTAGCTGCTGACGTTTTCTACGGCTACGGGGATTTCGACGAAGTCCTGGACTTCGCGGATGCGCGCTGCGGTCTTTTCGACGGCTTCCCAGGTGTATGGGAGCGGGAGCAGATCGTGTGAATAGGTTCCGTCGATCGAGCCCCAGCAGAGATGGTCGGAGAGCCAGGGGGTTTTGGTGCGATGAACAAGAGATTTGAGGCGGCGAAGATGTTCGCGGTCCGGAGCCTGGGCGGAGCCGAAGTACATGCTGACGCCGTGCTGGACGACTTTGTAGTGCTCCATGATGCGGTCGAGCATGTGGAGGGGGCGACCGCCGTCGATCATGTAGTTTTCGGAGATGATTTCAAACCAGTCCACGGCCGGCTGGTGGGCGAAGATGTGGTCGTAGTGAGGGATGCGCAAACCGATGCCGACGCCGTGATTTTGGTATGCATTGAAGCGGTTTGCAGACATGCTGTTCCTTTGGATTGCCGATGCTTGAAAGGTCGCGGCTTGAGTGTAAGTAGATTCGGACGGGACAAATTGATGGTTGCCCACCCTTCTGCGTATTCGATACGGAGAAGGGTGGACACGTGGTGCAATTAAGCAACCTTGGGTGGCTTGGAGCCGTCGGTGGCGCATCCGCCCTTGCCTTTGCAGCTGTTCTTGCCCTTGCAGCCGTTGTCGCCAGCCTTGCAGCCGCCCTTGCCTTTGCAGTCGTTTTTGCCCTTACAAGCATGCTTGTCAGTGGTCTTGTCCTGGCCTACGAGCAGAACGCCTGCGGTGGAAGCCTTGACGGAGTTCTGACCGTTTGCGGAGGGCTGGGCGGCGGCCATGGTGCCGCCGACGAGACCGGTGAGAGCGGCGCTGAGCAGAAGTGCATTGATAGATGTCTTCATATTGGTTTCCTCGCTTGGTGGTAGGCGGATTGAATCCGCGGTTTGGATCTGGCAGAGGCACCGGTTTTCTGGTACGCGTCTGCAGGAGTCGTGTTTCGCCCCGTAGGAGCGACGGTACGAGCCAAAGGTTACAGTGTGCAACAGGAAAATCTGCTTCGGTGTGAAATTGTTCCCGCCGACTGTTGCTTTTTGACCAGGTGAAATTGACCGCCGCAGTTGGCCCGGATCGGAAGCGCTGTTGGAACTCTCGGGGCCGCTGCGATAGTCTCTAGCGTGTGAAGAATTCAGTGACGCAGCCGGTTTCTGCCACGCCCCCTCCTTCCATAGCTGTACGCGCGGCGGGCTTTGCCGGATTTACTTTTGCCTTGCTGCAGAGCCTGTGCACGGCGGTGTTTGCCATTAGCGGGATTCGCGTGGCGATTGGATTGACTGCAATTGCGGGAGCAACCGGCGTCTTTGCCCCGTTCCGGGTGATCCATCAGGATGCAATTCGGATTCCGATGCTGGTGATTGGGACGCTGTTGGCCATCGTCAATTTGGCGGTGTTGTTCCGCGTCTGGAGCCTGAGACGACGGGCTTCCGGGAACTGGCGGCGCAGGACGCTTTCCAATAAGGAGCGGCGGTCGGAGCGGCTGCAACTGGCTTTGGCGATTCTGACGCTGGTGCTGGTGGGGCTGGAGGTCTGGAACCACTCGTTTGCGCATCGAGACGCGCCGCAACCGGCGCAGATTACGGCGCTTTGACGCAGGCGGAGGGCCTACCTCAGGGGCTGAAGCCCTGCGCGCTGCTTTGCTCTTGCGCCGGGGATAAATCCCCGGCCTACCCTAACGAATCTCCTCCGCGTCATGGTTAGCCGCTGGAAGATTCCTTGGCGAAAACGGCTTCCAGGCGGCGATGGAGCCGTTCGCTGTAGCCGGATGGAATCTCGAAGATGCGGTCGTCGGCGATGAGAACGACTACGTTGCGCGTCGAATCCATGACGGCCGAGCAGATTTCGCAGTGCTCCAGATGGCGGTCGATTTCGGCGCGCAGTTGAGCATCCACATCGCCGTCGATATAGGCCGAGATGTGCTGCCAGACGTGCTTGCAATCGATCTTCATACGCGCCTCCCGAACCAACCGCGTTTGCTGCCTGGAGCAAACGCCTTCAACTGCGGAACCAGATCCTTTTGCAACATCATGCGCGCCCGGTGCAACCTCACCTTCACGGAACCGGGGGTGATTCCCAGAACATTTGCCGTCTCCTGCACGTCCAGCTCGTCCAGGTCTCTCAATTGGACGACTTCCCGGTAGATGGGAGGCAGCTTGAGGATGGCTCGACAGAGACATTGGCGCAGCTCCTGCCGTTCGAGGGCCTCTGGCGGGAGTTCGCGCCAGTCGGTCAGGAGGGCCGGAGTGAAGTCGCCGCTGCTTTCGTCTAGCACAGGCTCCAACGGCTCTTCCGGTCGTGAGGCGCGTTTGCGCAGCCAGCCGAGGCCTTCGTTGCGGGTGATGGAGAGGACCCAGGTGCTGAATTTCGAGTCGCCGCGAAAGGTATGCAGGTTGCGGTAGACCTTGATGAAGGTCTCCTGCGCGGCGTCTTCGGCGTCGGTTTCGTCGCGCAGGAGCATGTAGAGCATGAGAAAGACGGGGCGTTCTACCGGCTGGATGAGCGCGTGGAAGAGATGGGATTCGCCAGCCAGGATGCGGGCGATGGTCTGGGCAGTATCGAGGGCGGCCGCTTCGCGTTCCGCGAGCCCCGAGGCGATCTCTCCGGTCGATTTAGATGTGTCGGTCAACGTTTGCCTGGGTGAACGGTTCCCTTCCTGGGATGGAAGGGGGCCGTATCTTCAGTGGATGAGATTGGAGGGCAAAGAGTTACAGGCGCTGTATCCTGAGTCCTTTCGGGCTGTCAATCATTTGCCGATTCGGCTGCTTTAGGAACTCCCTTGAGGCCGCCCGGCCACCAGTTCCAATCGCCGGCGAGGCGAAGGAGCGCGGGACCGATGACGATTCGGACCAGCGTTGCATCGATGAATACGGCTACCGCCAGGGTGAACCCGATCATTTTGACTACCAGGAAGTCTCCGCGGGTGAACGCCGCGAAGACTACGATCATGATTGCCGCGGCGCTGGTGATCAGGCCCGCGGTTCTGGCCAAGCCTTCGGGGATTGCGTCTTCTTCGCTCATGCCGGACCTGCGGGCCTCGAGAACGCGCGCGACGAGAAAGACTTCGTAATCCATGCTGAGGCCGAAGACGATGGCGAAGGCGACGATGGGAACGAGTGGGAAGATGCTGCCAGTTCCGCCGGGAACGCCGAGGAGGCTGCTTCCGTGGCCGTCCTGAAAGACCAGCACAAGAGCGCCAAAGGATGCCATGACTGTGAACAGATCGAGGGCGATTGCCTTCAATGCGGCGAAAAGAGATCGGAATCCGCCCAGGAGCGCAAGGAGCGTTCCAACTACGACCAGCGCCGTTACCGGGACGACATGGCCGCCGACGATGGTTTGGTAGTCGGCGTTGAGTGCCGGGATGCCGCCGATGCGCAGCGTTGCTCCAGGGACACCGGTGAGCGCCGGCGCGCCGGTCTTGCGGATCTCGCGAAGCCAGTCGACCTGGCCGCGCAGGGAAAGGGACGTTTTGGGTAAGACTTCCAGGAGCGCGGCGCGGCCGTCCGCGCTGAGGAAGGTTCGGCGTGTCTCGCGCGACATGTTGTTGAGGAATGAGCGGTCGCTGTCGGCTACGGTGGTGATGGAGACGACGCGGTCGCAGCGTGGATCGCTGGCAAGCTGCTTGGAGATGCGATCGATGGCGCTCCATCCTGCGTCGGTTTGGGCAATGGAATCGGAGGGTAGCTCGACGATGACGCGCAGGGATTCTACGACGCCGCTGCGGTCCATCCTTTGCAGAGCGTGAAGCGCGTGAACGGATTCTGCCCCATGCGGAAGCCAATCTCCTTTGGGGACGCTGGTATCGAGGCGCGTGGCCTGCCAGCAGAGCAGGAGCAACGGGGTGCTGGCCACGATAATGGCGATCCAGGGATGGGCGACGATCACTGTTCCCCATTTCCTCCAACGCATTTCCATCGGGGTTCCCGCAGATCCCATGCGAATTGCTTTCAGCTTTGGAGTCCAGGGCATGCGGCCGAGGTTGATATGCCGGCCCAGCAGCGCCAGCAATGCAGGAACAAGGGTATTTGTCAGCAGGACGCTCATGGCCGCGACTAGAAAACCGGCGATGCCTATGGAACGAATTTCGCTGATGGGCACGGTTAGCAGCGCCATGAATCCGATGGCAACCGTGGATGCCGAGATGAGGAGGGTTCGGCCTGCCTGGCGCGCCGCTATGCGTGAGGCTGATTGCGCATCGTGGCCTGCGAGAAGCGCTTCGCGGAAGCGGCTGACCATGAGGAGGCCGTAGTCGATTCCCAGGCCGAGGCCGAGCATGGTGGCTAGATTCTGCACGAGGATGGACAGATGCAGATAGGGGGCGAGGAATGCAGTGATGGCCAGTGTGGTCGCGATGGCAAGTTGGCCGACGGCCAGCGGGATGAGCGCGGCAATCAGGCTTCCGAAGGCAATGAGCAGGAGCGCCAGCGTGGCGGGGATGACCAGGCTTTCGCTGCGGTCGACTTCGTCGGAGCTGGTTTTCCGGATGTCGAAATTGAGCGGAAGTTCGCCGGTGAGTTCCAGTTTGATGGAGGGATATTTGCTCCGGAGTTGATTTCCCAGAGAGTTCGCGAGATCGTGAATTTTGGGAACGAGCGATTCCACCGGTCCGTCGGTTGCAGCTAAGCCGACCAGGACGAAAGTGCCGCCGGAGTGGCCGAGGAAGAGCGGATCGTGCAGATCCCGATAGGAAACGGCTCCGGAGACGCCGGGTTGCTGTCGCAATGCGGTGACGATGGTTGCCAACGCTTGGCCGCCTTCTACCGAATTCGCGGGAGGCAGGCCGGTGACGACCAGGACGACTTCATTGACAAAGGGAGAGTGGAAGCGGCTGTCCAGTTCCTGCTGGACTACTTCCGCTTCGCTGCCGTAGACGTGAGCAGCTGTCTCCAGGTGGCGCTCGGCGTGAAACGAAAAGGGGAGAAGCGCAAGGACGGCCGCGAGCACCACCCCGGCCGTCCAGAAACGGCGCACATGCACGAGAGTCATGATGTCCTTAAAAATCGACGACAATTGAAGGATATGCCTATTCTGCGCTGGTTCCAAAAGACTTCCGCCACGAAAATGAGTTTATGCCGCGTAACCGGCCCGTATATTGGTAAGGATGCATTTTCGCAACTTATGTGCTCAAGCGGCCTGCCTGGGAGTACGCAGACTTGCCGCCATCGGCGATTTTGGAGGATCCATGCGTAAATTCGCTCTACTCGGGCTGGTTCTGGCCCTTCCTTTTGGTGCTTCCGCGCAGACTGGAGCCGCAGATCCCCGCATTGGCTCCTGGACGCTGATCTCTGCCCAGTCCACTCAGGATCCCCCGAACAAGCTCTCCATCACGCAGGCGCATGGCGCTGTGCATGTGGTCATGTCGGGAGAAACCCACATCGATTTTACAGCGAAACCCGACGGGCACGAGACCGCTGTTCCGGCGAATCCGGCATTCGATCAAGTCGAGTTGCATCGGATTGAAAAGAAGCAGACCGAGGTCAGGGAGTTGAAGAATGGGGTGGTCGTGGGGACGATCCGCGTCAAGCCTTCCGGTGATGGGAAAGAGCTTACGATGACGACGATCGGCGCAGGGCACCCCGACAAGGTCGCGGTTTGGACGCGGACGGGAGGGGCCAAGGTGATCGGCGATCCTCTGGCTGGGGAGTGGATGCAGGATCTCGGCAAGACTCACTTGCGGCAAGGGTTGGTTCTGAAGATTGAGGCGGACGGAGGCAACGGAGTTCGTTTTTCCGGCGAGGACAGCTATACCGCGCGATTTGACGGAAAGCCGTATGACGTGAGGAACTCACGCAACGATTCGGTGACGCTGGCGCCGGTCGATGCCAACACGGTGGATGCGGTTTACAAGCGAGACGATCAGGTGAGCCAGAAGGACCGGTGGGTGGTTTCGGCCGACCGGTCTCAGATGACCCTGACGAGCACAGGGTCACTTGAAACCGGCCAGCACTTTAGCGAGAAGCTGGTTTTTAAGAAGCAGTAGCGGCTTCCGCGTCTGTCCAAGCGAGGCGAGCTTCCGCCGGCGCGCCTGGAGTGTGCTCACGCGGCGCGACGGAGATGACTCCCTTGCGATGCATGAACTTCAAGATGCCGCTCACTGTATCCTCGAGCGTTGGATCCGCGATACCCCAGGCTGAGGCGTCGCGAGCTGCCTGGTAGGAGGAGTTGTCGTAGCGCTTGAACTCCATCGCAGTGATGTTGTCCACCGAACCAACGAGGAAGTCCAGCAGCGGAAAGAGCAGGTCTTCTTTACGGCATCTCCGGATCAGTTCGGGAACGAAATCGGTGATGCTGAAGATTTCAAATTGCCGCCCGGTGGACTTGGTGATGAGCGAGGTAATGTCGAGCATGTTGGCGTAATCGTCGCGGACAACGTGGTAGGTCTTGTTTTCCGTGCCGGTGGTGGTGGAGATGGCCACGATGTTGTTGGCTACGATGTCAGCCGGAACGAAGCTGACCTGATTCAGCGCATCGACGCCGATGCCGTGATTGACCATGAAGGCAACGAGGCGGACGGCGATGTCGAAGTTGTTGCCTCCGCCGGTGATGGAGGGGCTTACGAGAGCGGGCCGGAAGATACGTACCGACAGACCCTTTTCGCGTGCGTCTTCGACTACCTTTTCCGCGACCCATTTGGATTGGCTGTAGCCGAAGTCGAGCAGCTCCATGTCTTCGTTGCCGTCGGTCTCAAGCAGGACGCTCTTGACGGCCCAGCCGAAGACGAAGGTTGTGGAGACGTAATTGAGGTCTTTGTGACGTCCTTCGAAGGCGAGTCTCAGGACCTCGTTGGTGCCCATGACGTTCGCGTCGCGCATACGGTCGTAGTTGAAGAGGTAGTTGACGGTCGCCCCGTTGTGGAAGACCGACTCGACTTCATTAGCCAGGAAGTCCCAGACGTCCTGCGTGAGACCGAGGGAGGGCTGTCCGAGATCGCCGCAGATCGGAATCACGCGTGCCTCGAACATGTGCATCAGTCCCGGTCCGCAGGGTCCCATCGAATCCATCGCAGCTTTGAGTCTCTGCCTGCCCTGCTCCTCGTCGGAAGCGCGGACGAGGACGTAAATCTTGGCACGCGTTTGTTCGAGCAGGCTCTTGATGAAGAACGGTCCCATGAATCCGGTGCCTCCGGTCAGGAAGACATGATTCAAGGTCTGGGGATGGGACAGCGATGCGGGCTTTGGAGGCGTGAAGGTGAGCACTCTGTCTTTGCTCATCATTTCCTTCTCTGCCGCGCGCTGCTCATCACGGAAGACTCCCAGGGATTGACGCAGTTCGTTGATCGCGTCTTCGGGGGCGCGCTCCAGGTGCTCGGCCAAGCGGAACAGATCGGCGACGCTGACGCGCTGAATCACGCCGATATCGACTTGGCGGGCCAGTAATTCAGCGCCTTTGTCCTTCAAAAGCTCCTTGAGTTCATGCATGAAGACGACGAGATCCAGGGAGTCCAGGCCGGCTTCGACCAGGTTGTAGGATTCGTTGCCGGTGAGGTTGTACCGGGCTTTGAGCACGTCGAAGGACGACTGGGATTCGGAGGCGGAATCGGTGGCGCCGGCGTCCTTTTCACGGGAAAATTCGGAGAGAACAGAGAATTGCCCATCCAGCCACATCTGCTTGGCCTTGTGGCGCATGATCTTGCCCGAGCTGGTTCTGGGGATGGCGCGGGGTGCGATGAAGGAGATCAACGCGACTTCGACGTTGAGGTAGCTGCGAACGGCGGCGGCGATCTTGCGCGCGTCCGGGAGGGAGTTTGGATTTTTTACTTCGGCGACGATGGCCAGCGCGGGCTCGGTGTCTTCGTGAACCTGAAATGCTGCCACACAACTGTGCCGGATCAGGCCGGAGGCTTTCTCGACGACGTTCTCGATGTCCTGCGGATAATAATTCTGGCCGCGGAGGATGATCATGTCCTTGATGCGGCCACAAACGAAGAGTTCGCCGTCCTGGAAAAATCCCATATCGCCGGTGCGCAGGTAGCCGTCGTCGTAGGGGCTGTCGTCTACGAGGCGGGCGCGGAACTGCTTCAGGGTCAGCTCAGGATTGTTCCAGTAGCCGAGGCACTTGCCTTCCCCTGCCAGCCAGATTTCGCCGACTTCGCCGTCTTTGAGCGCGAAGTGCTGCTCCGGTTCGACGATTTTGACGACGAGACCGGGAAGCGGAACTCCGCAACTGACAATCTGCGTGGCTCCGGTGACTTCCGAGACCTGGGTGGTCATGCGGACCTTGCCGAGAGCCAGGGCACGCTTGTTGACAGAAACGATATTGCGGCCGCGGAGCGAAACGGCGAGGGTATTTTCGGCCAGGCCGTAGGCGGCGTAGAAGCTCTCCGACCGGAGCCCGTAGGGCTGAAACGCCTCAAGAAAGCGCGTGAAGGTATCGGCTTTGACGGGTTCCGCGGCGCACATCAGGACTTCGAGCGAACTGAGGTCGCAGTCTTCCAGGGCTTCTTTGGAAAGCCTGCCGGCACGCAGGCAATAGTCGTAGGCGAAGTTGGGCGCGGCGGTCGCGGTGGCGCGGTAGGTGGTGATGGCTTCAAACCAGAGCACCGGGCGCTGGATGAAGTCCATCGGCGCAAAGCCGTAGGTGGTGCCACCCTTGAGCGCCGGGTACAGGTAGCAACCGATCAATCCCATATCGTGGTACTGGGGAAGCCAGGAGACGACTACCGGCTCGGAATGGTCGATGACCAGCGGATAGGTATCGAGGATGTTCTCGTGGGAGACGATGACGCCTTTGGGCTCCATCGTGGAGCCGGAGGTGTATTGCAAGAACAGAACTTTCGAAGCGGCGAAAAAGGTTCCGTTGGAGTTTCCGTTGGAATTTGAATCGGAATGCGCGGCGTCCAAAAAGTCTTCTGTGACGATCCAGGGCAGGCTGGAAATGTATTCGACGTCAACGCCGGAGGCTGCCACTCCGGTTCTGGCGAGATT